>ERZ802830.638-NODE-638-length-35084-cov-11.9886_pt1 | contig 35084 bp, 29 predicted proteins | sample MGYA00345654_ERZ802830 | MGnify/ENA primary metagenome ERZ802830 (study PRJEB30503, sample SAMEA104212375) | marine metagenome | biome: Westerlies Biome; feature: [SRF] surface water layer (ENVO:00010504) within the epipelagic zone...; material: water... | reverse complement strand
GACTTATAACCTTGGTTGAAGGATTTCTGTGAAATCAAAAAAGTTATTTGTCCTTTTTTTAGTGCAGAGATATTTTTAGGAGTTGTATCAAAACCTACAACTTTTATAATAGCTTGAATATCTGGATGAATTAGTTCAATTATATTAGATGCTCTACTAGAAGGAACTACTATCCCTTTAATTTTTTTGTTTGATTTTAATAGTGAGTTAATTTTTTTACCAACATTTGATTCATTTTTTAGCCCGTCAAATTGAATTTGATGAATACTTTTTTTGATATTATTTTTATTAAAATAATCTATAAAACCTTTACCTCTTTGACTAAAAGATCTATAGTCATCAAGGTTTTTTCTTGTTTGAACAATCAGTAGCTCATCATCTTGTGTAGTACAAAGATTCAATAGCTGGCCCGCAAGGCTACCACCTTCAAATGATTTTTGTCCGATATAACAAAGGTTATTGTATCCTTTTTGATTGATGTTTAGGAAAATAAAAGGTATATCTCTTTCATTAAGTGATTTGATGATTAATGAGGTCTCTTTCACAAATATCGGAGCCATTATTAGAGCATCCGGATTTGAATCTAACAATTTATTGAAAGTGTCAATATAGTTTTTAGGATCAAATTGATCAAAAAAGAAATTGGTGATTTCTACTCCATTTGCATTAACTTCTTGGCTTGCTTTTTGAATTCCTGAGGCAGGCGATTTCCAAAACACGTTTTGATTATCATACATGGGAATAAGCGTTGCCAGATTAAGATGCTTTTTCATAGCTAATGAACTGGCAATCTGATTTATTTTAAAGTTTTTTTTCCTTAAAATTCCCTTTATTTTGTCACTAGTCTCAGCGGAAACACCTCCTCGATCATGTAATACCCTATCGACTGTTCCTGTCGATACATTAGCTTCTTTAGCTATGTCTTTTATAGTTGTCAAGCTTACTAATAAATAAATTTATAATAACATTGTAAACATATAAAAATAAGGTACTTTAAGTGCTAAACTCATGAAAATTTAACATATTATTTATGTTTTTTTCATTTTATTTTTTCAATACTTTAAACAACAATTTACTTATATTTGTTCGCACGATGTGTACGCACACGAATATAAGCTCAAATGCCGAAAACTTTTAAATGGATTTTAGTTGCAGCCCTATCAGGCTTTTTGTTTGGGTTTGACACCGTAGTAATATCAGGTGCAAATTTACCTATTAAAGAACTTTGGTCAACCTCTCCTATTTTTCATGGATTTTTTATAATGTCCATGGCTTTGTGGGGGACTGTAATAGGTGCCTTGTTCGGTTCCCTTCCTTCCAACAGGCTTGGAAGAAAATTAACTCTTTCTTGGATTGGTTTTTTCTTTTTTATCTCTGCTTTAGGTTCCGCGTTAGCAATTGACCCTTATACCTTTTCTTTTTTCAGATTTATTGGAGGAATAGCAGTAGGAATTTCCTCTGTTACAGCACCTATATATATATCTGAAATGACTACATCTCAAAATAGGGGCTCACTCGGAGTTCTTTATCAATTTAGTTTAGTATTTGGTATACTAATTGCTTTTTTTTCAAATTACATACTGACTGGATTTGATGGAGATAATGATTGGCGATGGATGCTTGGAGTAGAGGCAATTCCAGCCTTACTTTATTTTTTGATGACATTATACATACCTGACTCTCCTCGATGGCTTTTATTATTCAAAAATGATGATACAACTGCCAAAAAGGTTTTAAAAGAAATTTATCCAAACCAAATCGAAGCTGACGCTGTATTAAAATCTATCAGGTTAACTGATATTGATAATTCAGTAGAGAGTAAACTATTTATTCCGCGATTCAAAAAAACTGTAATTTTAGCCTTTTTTATTTCTTTTTTTAATCAACTTTCAGGAATTAACTTTATTCTTTATTATGCACCTGAAATACTAGAAATGGGAGGTTTTGCTACTAAAGAGTCCTTATTCAATTCCGTTATCATTGGACTAACTAATATTGTATTTACTTTTGGTGGATTAATGTTAATTGATCGTCTAGGTAGAAGACAGTTACTCACAATTGGTTCAATTGGATATATAATCGGACTTGGTGGTGTTTCTAGTGCTTTTTACTTTGATTTAAGTCCCCAGTTGATAGCATTTTTTATCTTTACATTTATAGCTGCCCATGCTATTGGTCAAGGTACTGTTATATGGGTTTTTATTTCAGAAATTTTTCCAAATAGAATTAGAGCAATGGGGCAGTCTTTCGGTTCTGGTATTCATTGGGTTTTTGCTGCCCTTATTACTTTATTAGGCCCATCCGTAATCGAAATTTACAATACGAATCCTTGGCCGATTTTTGCTTTTTTTGCTTTCATGATGATACTTCAGCTTCTGTTTTCTATTTTTATAATGCCAGAAACTAAAGGGAAGTCCCTTGAAGAAATAAACGAAATAATTAATACAAAATAAACCACCACCCAGATGAAAAGAAAGGACTTTATATTAAATACAGGTGGGTTAATCTTAGGTTCATTTAGTTCCACCAATTTACTTGCGAATATACATTCCTCAAGTAATTTAAATAATCAGATTAATTTTGGCGTTATTGGAACTGGCTCTAGAGGTCAAGGCTTAATTAAACTTTTAAATGAAATAAACGGCTGCAACTTAATTGGTGTATGTGATAATATCCCATTTCGCTTAGAAGAGGGTTTTAGTTTAATTAAAAATTCCAAAAAAGCAAAAGCTTACAGTGATTACAGAAAATTATTAGACAATAAAAATATTGATGCAATAATTGTATCAACACCCCTTAATACCCATGATCAAATTTCAATTGATGCATTGGATGCTGATAAACACGTCTATTGCGAGAAAACAATGGCTAAGGGTACAGCCGCCACCCAAAGACTTGTTAAAAAAGGTAAGCTAACTAATAAAATTTTTCAAACCGGTCACCAGTTTCACAGTTCGAAAATGTATAGTCAATTGGTCGATCTTATAAATGATGGGAAAGTTGGAAATATAATTTCTATCGAAGCGCAGTGGAATCGAAATGGTAATTGGAGAAGAGTAGTAAAAAATCCTTCTCAAGAAAGAGAAATTAACTGGCGAATGTATAGAGATTATTCCTATGGTCTTCTTGCTGAATTGAGTGCACATCAAATTGATTTTGCAAATTGGATTTTAGACGATAGACCAAAAAAAGCTATAGGTTTTGGTGGTATAAACTATTGGAAAGATGGAAGAGAAACTTATGACAATACAAAGGTAGTTTATGAATACTCTAATGGCTTAAAAGCTACATTTACCTCTCTAACTGCAAATGCTAAAGATGGTTATAAAATCATGGTAATGGGAGATAAAGGAACACTAACGATTTATCAAGATTCTGCTTGGTTTTATCCTGAGGGACAATATACTCCTAAATACGGAGACGTCGATGGTGTGTCAGGAGCAACAACTAATTGGTCTCAAAGTAAAGGTTTACCACTTGATCTAATTGAAAGTGATTCAAATAGAGCTACATTACAGGCCTTGATTGATTTTAGGAACTCAATTTTAAATAATAAGATACCACTATCTAATATAACTACTGGCGCAAATGTTGCATATGCTGTCGAAATGGGAATTCAAGCAATGGATACTAATAATGTCATTGAGTGGAATGATACTGAATTTATTTTATAAAGACCTATGAAACCAGATTTCAATTTAAATGATAAGGTGGCTGTTATCACAGGAGGTGGCGGTGCCCTTGGGGGGTGTATAGCGCAAAGCTTATCTGAATCAGGTGTAAAAATTGTGATTCTTGATCTTACCGATGAATCAGCCCAAAAAACAGTTGACTTGATAGAAGGAAATGGAGGAAAAGCCATTGGCTTTGCTTCAAATGTGTTATCGAAAGATTCCATACAGAAAATTAGTCAAGAGATAATTGCTAAGTGGGGAAGAGTTGATATTCTTCTCAATGCGGCGGGGGGAAATATGCAAGGAGCTACAATAGCAGTTGATCAAACAATTTTTGATCTGTCCATGGATGATTTTAAAAAAGTAACGGAATTAAATCTTAATGGATCTGTAATTCCCTCTTTGGTCTTCGGTGAAATTATGGCTCAACAAAAAAGTGGTTCTATAATTAATTATTCTTCTATGAGTGTAGACAGAGTTATCACCAGAGTAGTAGGCTATTCTGCTTCAAAAGCAGGAATTGAGAATTTTACCCGTTGGATGGCTGTCGAGATGGCTTTAAAGTTTGGTTCTGGCGTAAGAGTTAATGCTATTGCACCTGGCTTCTTTGTAGGAAATCAAAACCGAGCATTACTGCTTAATAATGATGGCACTTATACTGATAGAGGTGAAACCATAATTAGAAATACCCCTATGAAAAGATTTGGGGAAGCTGAGGAACTAAATGGTGCCATTCACTTTTTGTGTAGTGATGCAGCAAAATTCATAACTGGAGTAGTACTCCCTATTGATGGAGGCTTTAGCGCCTTTAGTGGGGTTTAAATCAAGAAAAATGAAAATGACTCAAACTTGGCGCTGGTATGGTCCAAAAGACCCGGTTAGCTTATCAGACATAAGACAAGCTGGTGCAACCGGAATTGTTAATGCTCTTCATCATATACCTAATGGTGCAATTTGGTCTGAAGCAGAAATCCAAAAAAGAAAACAGGAGATTGAAGTAGTTGGACTTAGTTGGGATGTAGTTGAGTCGCTCCCTGTTCATGAAAATATAAAAACTAGAACTGGGGACTTTGAGCAGCTTATTAAAAATTATAAAGTAAGTATGAAAAATCTAGCAAAGTGCGGAGTTTTTGTGATATGTTATAATTTTATGCCTATACTTGATTGGACAAGAACTCGTTTGGATATGGTCTTAGAAGATGGTTCTCTTGCCCTGGAGTTCAATGCTTCAGAATTAAAACTTTTTGATCTATGCATCCTTAAAAGGGAAGGAGCACAAAAGGATTATTCGGCGAAGGAAATTTCTCAAGCTAAGGTTCAGTTTAAAAACTCATCTCCTGAAGATATTCAAAGAATTTCTGACAATATTCTTAAAGGATTACCAGGTTCAGAAGAGGGCTACTCATTGGAAGAATTTACCGCTATGCTCAATACATATAAAGGAATTGATCCAGATAGATTACGATTAAATTTAGTACAGTTTTTATCAGATATTATTCCTGTTGCTGAGTCATTAGGTATCCGTATGTGTATTCATCCTGATGACCCACCATTTTCTCTTTTAGGATTGCCTAGAGTGGTAAGTAAATTACAGGATTTTAAGTATATATTTGATAATGTACCACCTCTTTCCAATGGCATAACCTTTTGTACTGGATCCTTGGGAGTCAGAGCAGACAACGATTTACCTGCTATTTTTAATGCATTTGCGGATCGGGTTCATTTTTTACACCTTAGGAGTACCAAACGAGACGCCTACGGAAATTTTCATGAAGCAGATCACCTTGAGGGCGATGTTGATATGCACGAAATAATCACTTGCGTGATTAAAGAACAAAGACGAAGAGCCGATCAAAATCGTAATGATGCCTCAATACCGATGCGACCTGATCATGGACATCAGATGCTTGACGATTTAGTTAAAGAAAAAATTAATCCAGGTTATTCTGCGATAGGTAGACTTAGAGGTCTTGCAGAGTTAAGGGGATTAGAATGGGGAATCAATAGATTAATTTAGTTATGGAGTTTAAAAGTAATATGAGTTTTATCAAAGAAAACTTTCTACTGGAAAATAAAACAGCAGAACAGTTATATTTTGAATATGCAGCATCCATGCCAATTATCGATTATCATAATCATTTGCCTCCAGATGTTATTGCCAATAATAAGCCTTTTGCAGGAATTAATGAAATTTGGCTCAGCGGCGACCATTATAAGTGGCGTGCCATGCGAACACTTGGGATTGAAGAAAAATTCATCACCGGAAAAGGTACGAGTGATAATGAGAAATTTGATAAATGGGCATATACTGTTCCTTTTACTGTTGGAAACCCACTGTTTCATTGGACTCATCTTGAGTTAGAACGTTATTTTGATATTAAAACCCTATTGCAGCCTTCTACCTCCAAAGAAATATTCGAGGAGACCAATAGCCAGCTTAAGTCCCTGCTTCCAAAGCAATTACTGGAAAATATGAAAGTTGAGATGCTCTGTACTACAGATGACCCTATTGATGATCTTTCGCATCATCAAAAAATCGCTTTAAGTGTAGAGGGTCCTCAAGTTTTTCCTGGATTCAGACCTGATAGGATTTTTGGGATTGAGCAATATGACTATCTGGATTATATAAATATATTATCAGAAACTTCTGGTGAAGAAATAGCTGACTTGGATAGCTTACTAGAGGCACTTCGATCTCGAGTAGCTTATTTCCACGAAAATGGATGTAGAATGTCGGACCATGGGCTAGAATTTACCTATTCAGTCAATTATACTCATACTGAGGTTGATACAATTTTCAAAAATCGATTACTTGGAAAGATTCCTACACCTGAACAAGAAATGATGTTTAATTCTTGTGTTTTATTCGAGCTTTTTCAAATGTATCACGATTTTGAGTGGACGCAACAGTTACACCTTGGTGCACTAAGAGGAAATAATCAAAAATTAAAAAAACAGTTGGGTGCAGATGTTGGTTGTGATTCTATTGGCGATTTTTCTCAAGCCAAAAATTTATCTAATTTACTAGGTAGATTAAATGATAATAATAAACTGACAAATACTATTTTGTATAATTTAAACCCTGCAATGAATGAGGTGTTTGCGACTATGCCTGGAAATTTCAACAATGAAAAAGTTGAAATTCAGTGGGGAACTGCATGGTGGTTCTTGGACCAAAAGCAAGGGATGGAACTTCAAATGAGGACATTGTCCAATATGGGGCTATTGTCAAAATTCATTGGGATGCTTACCGATAGCCGAAGTTTTTTATCTTTTCCAAGGCATGAATATTTTAGACGATTGCTTTGCAATATGATAGGTTGTGATATTGAAAATGGCATGTTACCTAACGATAAAAGCTTTTTTGGTGAAATGGTCCAAAATATTTCCTATCATAACCTTAAGAAATTTATTAAATACAAAAGCTAATGAATAAAATTATTTCGCTGATTTCAATTCTTTTTGTTGTTTTTTTTTCTGGTTGTAATGAGCTTACAGGAACGAAAATTTTACGATTGGGTCATGGATTGAATACAAGCCACTCAGTCCACAAGGGGATGGTTCACTTTGGAGAGAAATTGGAGGAGTTGTCAAAAGGTAGGTTTAAAGTTCAAATATATCCTAGTCAACAGCTTGGTACGGAGCGACAATGTGTTGAACTACTTCAGATTGGAAGTTTAGATATGACAAAGGTTTCTGCGGGTGTATTAGAAAATTTTGCTCCAAGTATTAGGGTTTTTGGAATCCCTTACATGTTTAGAGATAAAGCCCACTGTTTCAATGTACTCGATGGACCGATTGGAAAAGAATTACTTAGTGGAACAGAACAATATTGGTTAAAAGGTTTGGGTTACTATGACTCTGGCAGTAGAAGCTTTTACACTATTGATAAAGCATTGGAAAATCCTAATGACCTAGATGGTTTAAAAATTCGGGTAATGGAAAGCCAAACTGCTATTGACATGGTTAAATCACTAGGAGGCTCACCGACCCCAATCTCATATGGAGAGCTATATACAGCACTTCAACAGGGAGTAGTTGATGGTGCTGAAAATAATCCACCCAGCTTTTACCTCTCCAGACATTATGAGGTTTGTAAATACTATGTTTTGGACGAGCACACTACAATTCCTGATGTTGTTTTAATGAGCACGCACATGTGGAATTCCCTGAATGATCAGGAACAAGAATGGATTCAAAATGCAATTGATTTATCAGTTACAGAGCAGCGAAGATTATGGCTCGAATCAGAGCGAGAGTCACTTGAGGCTGTTAAGGAAGCAGGAGTTCAAGTTAGTTATCCTAATAAAATATTATTTTCAGAAAAGTCAAAATCTGTATTGGAGGAGTACCAAAAGGACCCTGAGTTGAAAATATTTATAGATAAAATAAAAAATACTCAATAAAAATGAAATTAAGATCTCAAATTGACTCGGTATTGGAAAAAGCACTTGTCTTTATAATGTCATTAATGGTAATTAATGTTTTGTGGCAAGTTTTTTCAAGATATCTTTTGGCTAATCCTAGCTCGTTCACTGACGAACTGGCTCGATACCTAATGATATGGGTAGGGGTATTAGGAGCTGCATATGTAGCAGGAAAGGGAAATCATGTTGCCATTACTTACTTTTCAGAAAAATTTAGTTCATCTAATCTTAGAAGAGTCAAGTTGGCCATAAATCTTATCATAATGGGGTTTGCTTTTCTTGGGATGTTGATTGGTGGTTTACGTTTAGTATATATCACATTAATACTAGAACAACTTTCACCCTCTCTTAAGATCCCCCTTGGAGTAGTTTATGCAGTTATACCCTTGAGTGGTGCCCTAATTATTTTTTATAAAACTTTAGATTTAAAAAAGACACGTCATGATTGAATTTCTACCTGTAATAGTTCTTGTGCTAACTTTTTTAGTGTTGCTAGTTATAGGTGTTCCTGTAGCATGGTGTATAGCAATCTCTTCTATGTTCACACTGATGGTAGCCATGCCTATTTCAGCTGCAACTACTACTGTTTCTCAAAGAATTGCAACAGGATTGGACAGCTTTGCTTTATTGGCTATACCTTTTTTCATACTCTCAGGTCAAATAATGAGTAAGGGGGGGATAGCCAATCGATTGATTTCTTTTGCAAAGACACTTGTAGGTTTTTTACCTGGAGGTCTGGCATTGATAAATATTGTTTCTGCAATGTTGATGGGAGCAATTGCAGGATCAGCGATGGCCTCAGCCTCAGCCATGGGTACTATATTAGGTCCAGAAATGGAAAAAGAAGGTTATTCTAAAGAGTTTGGTGCTGCGGTAAATATTACCTCCTCTACAACTGGACTTGTCATACCTCCAAGCAATACATTAATTGTTTATTCTTTGGCTAGTGGAGGCGTTTCAATTGCTGCTTTATTTTTAGCGGGCTACATACCAGGAATTTTAACAGGATTATTGATGATGATTGTTGCAATGATTTGGTCAAAAAAGAATAATTACCCTGTCGGTAAACGTTCTTCTTTGAAGGAGATTTTTGTAAAGTTTATAGATGCATTTCCAAGTTTATTATTATTGGTTATTGTTATTGGAGGTATTATAGGTGGAATTTTTACTGCAACAGAAGCTTCAGCAGTAGCGGTTCTTTACACTGTACTGCTTTCTTTTTATTATAAAGAAATGTCTTTTAAAGATTTACCCAAAGTAATATTAGAGTCAGTTGAAACTACATCAATTGTAATGCTTTTGATTGGCGCTTCAATGTGTATGTCATGGGTGCTTTCATATGAAAATATTCCTCAGGATATAAGTAATGCTTTATTGTCTGTCAGCGATAATAAAATTGTGATCTTGTTAATGATTAATGTTATTTTATTAGCTGTAGGTATTTTTATGGATGCTACTCCTGCCGTGCTGATTTTTACCCCGATTTTTCTACCTATTGTAACTGCTTTAGGTATGGACCCAACCCATTTTGGTATTGTGCTTATGCTTAATCTTTGCATAGGTCTTTGTACCCCTCCTGTGGGGTCAGTTTTATTTGTAGGCGTTGGTATAGCAAAAACGACTATTTCTAAGGTTATTAAACCATTAATCCCTTTATTCTTGGTTATGATCCTATCCTTATTTCTAGTAACTTATATACCTCAGTTGAGTTTGTGGCTGCCTGAATTCTTTGGTGTTTAAAAAATTAAATAATGAAAAAATATAATAGTATAAAAATCAACAGATTACTGCTTCTTTTTATTAGTACGATTTCAATACTATCTTGTTCCTCTGATCCTTTTTCAATTGAACTTTATAATCAACTTGATATATCTAGGCAAACCGAGACTGTTGAGATTGATTTAAAAAAAATTCCCGAATCAATCCAATCACTTATCGAAAAAATAGGTGTTTACGATGTTGATAAAGCAACTTTTTTGACGAAACAACTAATCGATATGAATCACGATGGGGTGATGGATTTACTGCTTTTTCAGCCCGATTTACCACCCATGTCATCAAAGATATTTCATTTAAAATTACAATCTGAAATATTTAATAGTTTTAATAATTGTTTTTCAAGGATTGTACCAGAGAGAATTGATGACTATACTTGGGAAAACGATAAAGTTGCTTTTAGAACATATGGACCTGCTGCACAAATATTAGTTGAAGAAGGTAAAAAGGGAGGTATCATATCCAGTGGTATTGATTGTTGGTTAAAGAAAGTTGATTACCCCATAATTAATAAGTGGTACAAAGAGAGCGAAGAAAAAGGAATTAGCTATCATGAAGATCATGGTGAGGGATTAGATAATTATCACGTTGGCGCTAGCCGTGGAGCTGGAGGATTGGCTGTAAATATGGGAGAGCAATATTATGTATCTAAAAACTTTACCCATCACGAAACCATTTCGAATGGACCATTGCGTACCGTTTTTAGATTAGACTATGAAGATTGGGATGGTCCTAATGGAAAAATTAGTGAACATAAAATCATCAGCTTAGATTTAGGCAGCAATCTTTCCAAGATTGAAGTTTATATTGAAGGAACTGATAAAATTTCTGCAGGAATTTCCTTACAGGAAAATAATGGATCTATAATTGAGCTAAATAACTCAATATTATTAAAACAGAATCATTTTGAAACCATATTAAGCAATGTGTTGTTAACTTCTACAGAATACTACGATGGCTTTCATGTATTTAATCCAAAACTAAAGGATAAGAATCACGTATTTTTAGATTTTAATGTTAGAGAGGGTAAATTAGTATATTACTCTGGATTTAACTGGTCCGAGAGTAAACAATTTAAAGATCATTCTGGTTGGGAGGCTTATTTAAAGAAGTTCGCAACAAAAATTGACAATCCAATTCAAATTAAATATTAAATAAAATTGATGAAAAAAGTAGTGACATTTGGAGAAATTATGCTAAGGCTTTCTCCCCCCAGTAACTTAAGATTCTCTCAAGCCAACAGTTTTGATATTATTTATGGAGGAGGAGAGTCTAATGTTGCTGTATCTCTTGCTAATTATGGTGTTCCAGTAGAATTTGTTACAAGGTTACCTAAAAATGATCTTGGTGCATGTGCAATCATGGAAATGAGAAAAAGGGGGGTTGGAACTCAACATATTGTATATGGAGGTAATCGTTTAGGGATATACTTCTTAGAAACGGGAGCTGTAAGTAGAGGAAGTAAAGTAATATATGACCGCGCTCATTCTTCGATGGCTGAAATAAATGCTGGAATTATTGATTGGGAGACTGCTTTAGATGGTGTTGATTGGTTTCATTGGACAGGAATTACTCCCGCAATTTCTCAAGGGGCCGCAGATGCTTGCTTGGAAGCAGTTAAAATTGCAAGTGAAAAGGGAGTGACAGTCTCCACAGACCTTAACTATCGTGCCAAATTATGGAAATATGGTCAGCCCTCAGAACCAATTATGACAGAGCTGACATCCTATTGCGACGTTATTTTAGGTAATGAAGAAGATGCTGAAAAACACTTTGGTATTAAGCCCGAGGGATTAGATATTACTACACAAGGTGATCAAGTTAATGCAGAAGCATTTCAGTCCGTTTGTGAGCAAATGATGAATAAGTTTCCAAAGGCGAAAAAGGTAATTACTACCTTGCGGGGTTCTATATCAGCATCCCATAATACATGGGCGGGAATTTTATATAATGGCACAAATATTTACACCAGTTCTGAATATCAAATCACTCATATTGTAGATCGAGTTGGAGGAGGAGACTCCTTTATGGGAGGGTTGATTTACGGTTTATTAAAATACCCTAACGATGACCAAAATGCGCTTAACTTTGCAGTTGCAGCCTCATGCTTAAAGCATACTATTAAAGGAGATGCAAACTTGGTTACTGTTGAAGAAGTAGAAAAATTAATGGACGGCGACGCCAGTGGCCGAGTCTCTAGATAATTCAATTATGGCAAAATTTACAAGATTAGAAGTAGCAACGAAGATGGCAGAGACCGGTATGGTTCCATTATTTTATCACAGTGATATTGAAGTCGCTAAAAAAACTTTAAAAGCGTGCTATCATGGTGGTGCGAGATTATTGGAATTTACTAGTAGGGGTGACTTTGCTCACCTTATATTTGAAGAGTTGAACAAGTATGTAATTGCGGAACTTCCTGATATGATTTTAGGAGTAGGCTCTATTACTGATGCTGCTGCTGCATCACTTTACATGCAATTGGGAGCTAATTTTATAGTCACTCCAGTTTTAAGAGAAGATATTGCTCTAGTTTGTAATAGAAGAAAAGTTCTTTGGTCCGCTGGATGTGGCTCTTTATCTGAAATTGCTAGGGCAGAGGAATTAGGCGGAGAAATAATTAAACTATTTCCTGGAAGCACTTACGGTCCAGGTTTTGTAAAGGCAATTAAAGGACCTCAGCCCTGGACTAGCATCATGCCTACAGGAGGAGTTAGCACCGAAGAGGATAACTTAAAATCATGGTTTGACGCTGGTGTCGTTTGTGTGGGTATGGGTTCAAAATTAATATCCAAAGAGATTTTGGCTAATCATGATTTTGAGGCTTTAGAAAATAGGGTTAAAACCACACTGTCATTAATAAATAAAGTAAAAAAATAAAATGAACGATAACTACGATGTTCGCTATGCTGTAGGACCTAGGGAGACAAATCAAATGGGGACCCAAGCATTACGAGATGAATTTTTGATTGATCAGGTTTTTGGAGTTGATCAAATCAATTGGATTTATACCCATTATGATCGATATATTGTCGGTGGGGTTATTCCAAAAAAAGTAGCGGTTAAATTGGAAACTATTGATCCTTTAAAAGCAAACTTTTTTCTTGAAAGACGGGAAATGGGTATTATTAATGTTGGTGGAAATGGCAGTGTAATCGCTGATGGTGTCAGCTACAGCCTAGAATATAAAGAAGCCCTGTACCTAGGTAGAGGGACAAAAGAAGTTTCTTTTTCAAGTGAGAATGATTCATCTTCAGCAAAGTTTTATATTAATTCTACTCCTGCTCATCAAGCTTACCCTAGTAAAAAGATAGGCAGAGATGAAGCAGAAATTGTGAATCTAGGTACCCCTGAAACGGCTAATTCCCGCACAATTAGAAAGCTTATTGTAAATAGTATTTTAGAAACGTGCCAACTACAAATGGGAATGACAGAATTAAGGTCTGGCTCCGTATGGAACACCATGCCTGCCCATGTTCACGACAGGAGGATGGAAGTTTATTTTTATTTTGAGGTTCCTGAAGACCAGGCAGTTTGTCACTTTATGGGTACACCAAAAGAAACAAGACACATATGGATGGCCAATAATCAGGCGGTTATATCGCCTCCTTGGTCTATTCATGCTGGATCGGGAACTTCGAACTACATATTTATTTGGGGAATGGCAGGTGAAAATCTCGATTATGGCGATATGGACGGTTGTCCAATACCCAATTTAAGATAAAACTTATGAGTAAATCATTATTTGATTTAACAGGAAAAGTTGCTTTGGTAACAGGGGCTACCCACGGACTTGGAATGGCAATGGCAAAAGGCATAGGAAAAGCAGGAGCTAGAGTAGTTATCAATGGCAATAGTTCCCAGGAAAAAATAGACAGTGCAGTAGCTCAGTTTAATGCAGATGGTATTGATACTTATGGTTATCGTTTTGATGTGACTGATGAAAAAGCAGTAATCGATAATATTGGAAAAATTCAAGCAGAGGTTGCTCCAATTGATATTTTGGTAAATAATGCAGGAATTATAAAACGAACCCCACTTGCTGAAATGGATGTTAAAGATTTTGAGCAAGTCATTAAAGTAGATTTAATTAGTCCCTTTATCGTTTCAAAAGCTGTAGTAGAGGGAATGATAAATCGAAAATCAGGTAAAATCATCAATATTTGTTCAATGATGAGTGAGTTAGGTAGAAATACTGTTGGCGCATATGCTGCGGCAAAAGGAGGACTAAAAATGCTTACTAAAAATATGTGTGTCGAATGGGCTAAACACAATATTCAAGTCAATGGAATAGGGCCTGGTTATTTTGCTACAGAACAAACAAAACCCATCCGTATTGATGGACATCCATTTAACGAATTTATCATTAACAGAACTCCCGCAGCCGCTTGGGGAAATCCAGACGAACTTCAAGGGACAGCCGTTTTTTTGAGCTCTAAGGCGAGTGATTTTGTTAATGGTCAAATCATCTATGTTGATGGAGGAATACTGGCCACAATAGGTAAACCTTTTAATGAGTAACTATAGATTTTCTTTTTTCCTTCTGATCAGCTTTTTACTAAATGGTCAATCTTCAGACCGATTTACGTTACATTACAACCAACCTGCCAGCCAGTGGTATGAGGCATTACCCATTGGTAATGGCCGACTGGGTGCAATGGTTTTTGGAGCCTTTGATCAGGAGCGTATTCAATTAAATGAAGAAAGCTTATGGGCAGGTCATCAGTTTGACAATAATAACCCTACTTCGCTTAAAAACCTAAAAAAAATTCGACAGGCCCTCTTTGATGGCGAATTAGTCAGTGCAGAGGCGATGGCTGAAAAACACATGCTAGGAAAGCCAGAACGAGTTCGTTCATACCAAACTTTAGGAGATTTGAATATTGATTACTCCTATAAATCAAAATTGAGTTATTACAATAGGAGATATCCCAATGCATACAAACGTGAGCTGAATCTTCATAATGGGGTTGCGACCTCTGAGTTTAAGATTAGAAGAACCACTGCTATTCAAAGAGTTTTTTCCTCAGCAGTTGATGATGTGATTGTTGTTAAGATTAATTTTTCCAATCCCTCAGCTGTTAGTTTTAAACTTTCAAGGGGAATTAATCTGCCTTCATCAGAAGATCAAATTGAGCCTTTTAACCCTTCAAATTATCTAAATGTTGATCGATGGTCTAAGTACAATGACAGTACGTTTAAAATAGATTATTCCCATCAAGAAAATGGTGTTCATTATTCCGGTCAAGTAATAGATATACCAAATGAAAAAGAAGGACCAGGTGGTGAGCATATGCGATATGCTGCAATTCTAAGGGTTCATACGACTGATGGAAATGTTCAGACTGTTAGTAATGACTACGGTGCTAAAATAAATATTACCGATGCTACAGAGGTCGTTTTAGTTTTTAACGGAGAAACAGATTATAATATTGAAAAGCTAAACTTTGATCACAGTATTGATCCATTGGAAGTTGCCCAACAGAAAATCACAAAGGTCAGTCAAAAGGATTACTCGCAGATATTTCGAGCTCACGATCAAGACCACCGATCCTTATTTGAAAGAGTTGATATCAAAATAGGTAAAGATGAATTCCGAGATTTAGCAACTGATCAACGCCTGGCATTAATTCAAAATAATGACTCCAAAGACTCAGGTTTAATTGGACTTTACTATCAATTTGGACGGTATCTCTTAATGGGGTCTTCGAGATCACCTGGTAAGTTACCCGCTAACCTTCAAGGGATTTGGAATGATCTTTTCAAAGCCCCTTGGAATTCTGATTTCCATGCCAATATCAATTTACAAATGAATTATTGGCCCGCAGAAATTACCCACCTGCACGAGACTTTATCTCCCTTGGTAAATTTCATGAAACAATTAACCGTCCCCGGTGCAGCAACTGCAAAGAAAATGTATGGAGCCAATGGGTGGACGATGCACCATTTAACTGATCCTTTTGGAAAGACAGGCGTGATGGATGGTATTCATGGAATTACGCCACTTAACGGTGCATGGATGACTTTTCCTTTATTTCGACACTACGAGTATACTCAGGACCTTGATTATCTTAGAGAAGATGCTTATCCTACTATCAAAGGGGCAGTTGAATTCGTTTTGGATTACCTGGTTCGATCCCCTGAAGGCTATTTGGTTTCAAGCCCTTCAGTCTCCCCTGAAAACCACTATTTCGACCCCAACACCCGACAAAAAGTTGAATTGAGCTATGCCCCAACAGTAGACAAGCAGATTATTGAAATGCTTTTTGATATTTTTATTAAATCCGCCAATCTTTTGAGGCAGGACAAAAAAATGGTTGCTAAAGTTAAATCCGTTTACAAAAAACTTCCTCCTTATCGTTTAACCAAATACGGTACTATCCAAGAATGGATCAAAGATTTTGAAGAATTTGAGCCCGGACATCGCCATATTTCTCACCTCTTAGGGGTGTACCCTTTTGGTACAATAAATCCCAACCAGCCCAAACTTTTTGAGGCAGCCAAAAAGACTGTTGTGAGAAGGCTAGCTAATGGGGGGGGACATACTGGATGGAGTAGGGCATGGATTATTGGTTTATACGCACGTTTTTTTGATGCCGAGAAGGCAGTAGAGAATCTTTACGCACTCTTAAAAAAGAGCACCTTAAAAAATCTTTTTGACAATCATCCACCCTTTCAAATTGACGGAAATTTTGGTGGAACTGCAGCGATAAATGAAATGTTGATTCAGTCGAATAATAATCAAATTCACCTTTTACCAGCCTTACCCAATGAATGGCCAGAAGGATATCTCAAAGGGGTCAGGGTCAAGGGAGCCTGCACCGTAGGATTTAATTGGAAATCTGGAAGACCAGAGAACTTTAAAATCACTTCGGATAAAGGAGGGCATTTTATAGTAAAGTTCTTAGATAAAAAAATTCCGGTTTACTTAACGTCGGGACAAACTATTGAACTAGAAGGAAAAGTATTTTATTAATATTTATTCAGTAACTGAAAATTTGTATGCACTCTTACTTTGATAGACTTCTCCAGGATTTAGAATGGTGTTAGGAAACGATGGCTGGTTAGGTGAATCAGGAAAATGTTGTGTTTCCAATGCAAATGATTCTCGGTAAAGAAATTTTTTACCGTATTTACCAATATCAGATCCATCCATAAAATTTCCCCCATAAAACTGAATACCAGGTTCTTCAGTGAATATATCCATTCTTCGACCACTTTTAGGGTCTATCACGTAGGCAGCCAAACTCATTTCTCCATCTTTTTCTTTGTTAAGTACAAAATTATGGTCGTAACCCCCACCATATTCCATTTGTAAATCCGTTTCTTGTAGGTTGAGATCCCTTCCTATGGTCTTTGGTATCCTAAAATCAAATGGAGTCCCCTCTACTGATCTATTTTCACCTAGTGGAATTAAAGTTTTATCTACGGGTGTAAAGTGGTCAGCATTTAGCTTGAGTAAGTGGTCGTTAATCGTTCCGTTTGCTTCTCCTGCAAGATTAAAAAATGCATGATTAGTTAGATTTACCGGGGTTGATTTATCTGTTGTCGCCTTATAGGTAATCAATAGTTCGTTTTCATCATTTAGTGAATACATTACCTCGACATCCAGATTTCCCGGATAGCCCATCTCACCATCACTTGAAAAGTAGTTCATTGTGATTGAGGAATCATCAGCTGCTTTTACTTCCCAAACCTGATTATTAAAACCCTCCGGACCACCGTGAAGGTGGTTTTCATTGTTGTTAATTGGTAAACTATAAGTTTCACTTCCTAACTTAAATTTACCTTTGGCGATTCGATTTCCAACTCGACCAATCAAAGCACCATGATAAGGGCCATTTGCACTAAGGTAATCATCAATACTTTTGAAGCCTAAAACCACATCACCGATTTGGCCAGAGCGATCAGGGGCAAGGAGACTAACAATTCTTCCACCATAGTTTGTTATATAAACTTTGATTTGATCATTTTTTAAAAGGTAAAGATTCGTGACCTTGCCATCAATAGTTTTTTGGAAATCAGTTGCTTTTAACACAAATTCTTCTTTTGAATTATAAGTGCAAAATACAAACAAAAATAAAATGGGTATTATTGATAATCGCTTTAAGCTCATTGGTTATTATTTGGTTAAGTTTTTAATCTTTATAAAGAGATGAATGCATTTCATTTAAAACCTTTGCGGGAATCTTGATTACCTCTCTGTCGTATGTTAAAAGGCCATTAACTTCACCCTCCACATCAGTTGTTTGAGTATAAACAGCAGCAGATAAGCCGTGTTTTTCTTTCATTTGACGAATTTGATTAAATTTATATTCGTAATTCTTTAGTAGGTCTTCTTGATTATTGTATGTCTGGTAACCCCAGTTAATAATATCAGGATTCCAAAGATTTTTTTTAATGGGAAAACCAATTCCCCCATACTCACCAATAACAGTTGCTCTGTCTTTATGGTATGCAGGGATTTTTAAGTCAACTTCATAAGTATGAATATCATAAATATCTCCACAGTTTCTCAAAGACCATCCACTGGTTGGGATAACTAACCTCGTTGGATCCAAACTTTTTACTAGATCACTAATTCTGCAGGTATCATATTGTCCCCATCCCTCGTTGAATGGCACCCAAACTACTACACTGGGTGAGTTGAAGTGAATGTTAATCATTTTTCTAAGTTCCTTTTCAAATTGAATAGATTCACCTGTATTTTTATTTAAATCCACCCCAGTTCTACCCACATGTTGCAAGTTGGTATAATATTTTTTATCCCCTCGTTTGTTTGTTGTTGGGCCATTGTTTTTTTCAACCATTTTCCCACCAGAAGGCATATCCTGCCATACTAATATCCCTATTTGATCACAGTGGTAATACCATCGATCAGGCTCAATTTTAACGTGTTTACGAATCATATTGAATCCCATAGCTTTAGTTATTTCAATGTCGTAACGCATTGCTTTATCTGATGGAGGGGTAAGGAGTCCGTCTGGCCACCAACCTTGGTCCAAAGTTCCATAATGAAAAAGTGGTTTGTTATTTAGAAAAAGGTACTTAACTCCTTTATGATCTCCTAGACTAATTTTTCGCATCCCAAAATAGCTATTAACTTGATCAATTTTTTGTCCTTTACGATTTGTTAGAGTTAATTTAAGGTCATAAAGATTTGGATTATCAGGTGACCATAATTCGGGTTTATTAATTTTTAATTCTAAGGACTTATTTGTAGAAATTGATCCCTCAGTAATTTTTGATTGGTTTTTGAAAACTTCAGCTTTAACTAAGTAGCTGTCTCTTAGAGCTTCATATCCATAAGGGATAATTTTTACTATTCCACTTTCAATATCTGTAGTAATTTTTACCTCAGAAAGATAAGCTTCATCTGACACTGCCTCTAACCAAACTGTTTGCCATATTCCACTAACCGGGGTATAGACGATACCACTTGGTTTGAAATGTTGTTTTCCTCTCAATTGAGGACTTAAGTTTGTACCATCTTTTACTGAGACAACAATAATTTGGCTTCCACTACCATTAAGGAAAGGAGTTATATCAAATGAAAAACGATCAAAACCTCCTTGGTGTGATCCAACAAAAATGCCATTTATCCAAACATTAGTATCGTGATCAACAGCCTCAAAATTTACTAAAATCCTTTTACCTTTCCATTCACTTGGAATACTAAATTTTTTTCGGTACCACATTTTGTCTTCAGGAGTAATACTTTTCCCTACGCCCGATAATGCGGATTCAAAACTAAATGGAACTAAAATCTTACCCTCAAAGCTTTTTGGTTTAGGCTGATTTGATTTTAAAATAGTGTAATCCCAAATTCCATTGAGGTTTTTCCATAAGGATCTCTCAAATTGTGGTCTTGGGTACTCTTGCCAGACATTGTCTGGGGTTACTTTTTTTGCCCACCGACTCATGATTTTTTCATCGATTGGTTGCCATTTTTGACCAAAAGAATTTAGCACTATTAGAAAAACAAAAGGTAAAAAGTATAGTTTCATATTATTTTTTTTCAGGCGAAATATAGGAACTCTCAATGACTTAATAAAATTTGCTGGTTAAACTTAAATGTTTTATTAATAATACAAAAATGGTTATCTTGTTTACAATAAAAACCAAATATTTCATATTCTCTTAAGTTAATACTTAAGTAAAATTTAACTAAATGACCACCAGAAGAAATTTTATTAAAAATACAGCGTTTACCTCAACCTTGGCAATTTCTTCATTACACTCCGTATTCGGAATAATATCTGGAAAATCTGAGGAAAATCCAATTATAGGACATGGGAATTATAAATATAAAGTTGATAAGAAGTGGGGCGTACAAGACCCTAGCCAGTTTCCTGTTAAAGACTGCCACGAGATGGTAATGGACAAAAACCAAAGGCTTATAATGACAACTACCCACCCCAAAAATAATATTTTGATTTATGATCGATCAGGAAAGATTTTAAAGGCTTGGGGCACAGATTATCCTGGAGCTCATGGGCTGACTTTAGTTGAAGAAGGTGGAGAGGAGTTTTTGTTTATAACAGACCCTAGTTCCAAAAAGGTTTGTAAAACGACCTTAAAAGGTGATGTGTTAATGACTTTTAATAAACCTGTTGAAATTCCTGAATATCAAGATTCAAAAAAATTTAAACCTACTGAAACTGCTGTAGCTCCTAATGGCGACATTTATATTGCCGATGGCTATGGAAAAGATTTTATCATACAATACGACGCTGAAGGAAATTATATACGCCATTTTGGTGGGCATGGAAAAGGAAAAGATCAATTTGAGTGCTGTCACGGTATTACAGTTGACAAAAGAGATAGTAAAAACCCAACACTTTTGATTACCTCCAGAAGTGCAAACGAGTTTAAACGTTTTACGATGGATGGTCAGCACATTGAAACTATAAAATTACCCGGGTGTTATGTTTGTCGCCCAGTTATTAAGGCTGATTTGATCTATTTCGCAGTAATTGCGACTAATAACTGGGATAATTTTGATGGAATGGTTGCCGTTTTAGATAAAAATAATAAGGTTATTTCGTTGCCTGGAGGTAATAAGCCAACTTATCTTGATGGTAAACTTGTTCCCCCTGTTTATGATAATAAGACGTTTTTTAATCCACATGACGTTTGTTTGGATAATGACGACAACATTTATGTTCCCCAATGGAATTCAAACAAAACCTATCCAGTTAAACTTGAAAGAGTTTAAATTTAAAATTATAAAAACTGTTATGAGATATTTTTTTACGCTAGTAATAATATTATTGTTAGTAAATGCATGTGAAGAGAAAAAAATACAATTATTTAATTCCAATAACCTTGATGGGTGGGTTAACTATGGGGGTGGTAAATTTTATGTTGAGGATGGCTGTATTGTAGCAGAGTCTTTAGAAAATATACCAAATACTTTCTTACATACCGAAAATAAATATCAGGATTTCATTTTGGAATTTGATGTTAAATTAGATACAGTTTTAAACTCTGGGGTTCAAATCAGGAGTAATATTTATAAAAAACAAACTTTTACAAACAGATGGGGAGGACTTTTTGACGAAGATGGTAATAAATTGATGTTGAAACGCAAATGGCTAGCTGGAAGGTTTTGGGGGTATCAAATAGAAATTGATCCTACTAGTCGTTCTTGGAGCGGAGCCGTTTATGAAGAAGGGGGTAGAGGTTTTCTTCATACACCAGGAATAAATGAAAGGGTTAAGACTGCATTTAAACCATTGGAATGGAATCATTTTAAGATTTACGTTAAGGGGGATCATATTAAGTCATGGATAAATGATGTAATGATAGCTGATGTTAAAGATGACTTAACTTCTGATGGTTATATTGCATTACAGTTGCATGGAATTGGACAGAGTTCTGTTAAGGTAAATAAGAAGATTCGTTGGAAAAATTTAATATTAAAAGTTCTATAAATACTAATTAATTGGATAAATTTTTTGCTGCTTTTTTTGGGATATTTTTAATAATTGGATGCGAAGAAAATTCAAAAAAAGATAATGATTGTTTAGGTCCATCAAAAAGTATTGCGTGTACTAAAGAGTATGCTCCTGTATGTGGATGTGACAATAAGACTTATTCAAATGATTGTGTTGCGGAGTCCTTTGGTGTTCTGATATGGGAAGAGGGAGCCTGTAAATAGGAAATTAACAACAATTTTAATTTCAATCTTTATATATTAATGCGAAAAAAAGTTCCTGTAATATTATTTAACTTATTCAAACTTCGATATAAATGAAGAATATAGGTAGGAGAAGCTTTTTAAAAAAGACCTCATTATCGGCTGCTGCATTTGCGACAAGCCCCTTGATTCCGTCCTGTAAAGACTCTAACATTAAAGTCCCAATTTCAAGTGGAAAATATATGGGTGATTTTACTGCCACAAAACTAGAAAAAGTAAGAATCGCTTTTATTGGTGTTGGCCATAGAGGAGTTGGGCATTTGAAGTACTTGGTAAATATTCCTGGAACTGAAGTTGTGGCAATAAGTGATCTTTATGAAAACAACGTCAAACAGAGTCTAAAAACGATTCATCAATTAAAAGATGACAATCAACACTCTAATGTTAAAACATATTGGGGTTCTGAAAACAAATGGAAAACCATGTTGCAGGAGGTAAAACCTGATGCTGTATTTATTTCAACCAATTGGAAAAACCATGCTCCAATGGCAATTGAAAGTATGAAAAATGGAGCTCATGTATTTGTGGAAGTTCCGCTTGCAACTTCCATCAAAGATCTTTGGGATATTGTTGATACCTCTGAAATAATGCAAAAGCATTGTATGATGATGGAAAATGTTAACTACGGAAGAACAGAGTTGATGTATCTGAATATGTGTAGAAATGGAATTATTGGTGATTTTTTACATGCTGAAGCTGCCTATATACATGAGTTAAGATGGCAAATGAATGAAGTTGATCGTGGTACAGGTTCATGGCGAACCCCTCAATATGCCACTGGAAAAGGAAATCTTTATCCTACTCACGGGCTTGGTCCTGTTGCTCAGTATATGAGTTTGGCTAGGACTGAAGATAATTTTAAAAGCCTAGTATCTTATTCAACACCTGCTTTGGGTAGAGCTATTCATGCAAGAAAAACCTTTTCTGATGACCACAAATGGAATCAACTCGATTATAAAAATGGAGATATGAATACTTCTATTATTAAAACTGTAATGGGAAGGACAATAATGGTTCAATGGGATGAGACGAGTCCTAGGCCGTATTCTCGATTGAATCTTATTCAGGGTACTAAAGGCGTTTTAGCTGGTTTTCCCACTCGTATAGCTATTGAGGGAGGCTTTGATGGACTTTCTGCAGACCATCACGAATGGATTGAAGGCAATCTGCTTGAAAAAGTATATGAGAAATACGATCATCCATTGTATAAAAGACTAAATAAAAAATCTGAAGGCAGTGGTCATGGAGGCATGGATGGAATTATGAGGTATCGCATTATTGAATGTTTACAGAAAGGCTTACCACTTGATCAGAATGTATATGAGGGAGCTTTTTGGAGTGCTGTCACGGAATTAAGTGGACACTCAGTTGATCAAGATGGTACACCTCAACAATTCCCTGATTTTACTAGGGGGAATTGGAAATTAACAAAACCTCTTGGAATAATTAACTAAAAAAATAAATGAAGAATTTTTTGGTATTTGTAATGTGTTTATTCATTTCCTGTAAACAAGCACCCAAAAAAAGTAACTTAGAATGGATAAATATCTTTGATGGAACTTCACTTAATGGTTGGCGTGCCTATAATGGGGATAAAATGCCTCCTGGATGGATGATTATTGATAGTGTTTTGACCTTTACTACTGATCAAATAATGGAAGAAGATTACGATTATAAAGGGAGTAGAGACATTATATATGGAGCTACTGAATTCGATAATTTTGAACTTTATCTTGAGTGGAAAATCCCCAAAGGTGGAAACAGCGGAATTTTTTACCACCTCAAGGAAGGCTACGATGGTCCACCAGAAGTTGCTCCTGAATATCAATTGCTTGATGATAAAAACTACGAGGAGGTTCACAACTACAAGCTCAAAGATTGGCAAAAAACTGGAGCAGATTACGCTATGCATACACCTAATATCTCAGAAAAAAAATTAAATTCCATTGGAGAATGGAATAGTAGTAGAATCGTTTTCACACCTAAGCGGGTAGATCATTGGCTAAATGGAAGAAAAATTTTATCTTTTGTTCCTTGGTCAGATGATTGGTATAAAAGAAGAAATTCAGGTAAATGGAGCAATGCGCCAGATTATGCTATTTACAAAACAGGGTTTATAGGTCTTCAAGATCATGGAAGCAATTTATACTTTAGAAATATAAAAATTAAAAAGCTTTAAATACTCGAACCATGAAAAAAAGGGATTTTTTAAAAACATCTGCTATCGCTGCCTCCTCAGTTTTTTTACCAAAATCATTAATGTCACATGGACAGTCTTCAAAAAAATTAAGGACTGCACACATTGGAGTTGGAGGTATGGGATTTCAGGATCTAAAGGCTATAAGTTCTCATAAGAGTGTTGAGGTTGTTGGCCTGTGCGATGTAGATTCCGAGGCACTTCTAAAATCGAAGTTAAAGTTCCCTATGGTCAAAACTTATAAAGATTATCGTGTAATGTTGAATGAGTTAACTGATAAAATTGATGCTGTAGTTGTTTCAACTCCAGACCATACCCACGCTCCTGCTGCTCTTATGGCTATGAAAAAAAATAAAGCTGTCTACTGTCAAAAACCTTTAGCGCATCATGTATCTGAGGTAAGGGAGATGCGGAAAATTGCAGAAGAGAAAAATTTAATCACTCAAATGGGAATTCAGGTTCATTCTTTTTACGATTATAAATTAGCTACTCTATTGATTCAGTCTGGTATTATTGGGAAAGTGAGTCGCGTAAGAGCCTGGTCACCTAAAAACTGGGGCTATGATGGTCAAAATGCCCAGGGAGTAGACCCTGTCCCCTCAAATTTAGACTGGAACTTGTGGATAGGCACTGCAAAAAAACGTCCATTCAAGGAAAATATCTATCATCCTGAAAATTGGAGAAAACTTGTCGATTTTGGTTGTGGAACGCTTGGAGATATGGGGGTTCATATTTTTGATACTCCATACAATGCACTAGCATTAGATGTTCCTAAAAGTATTACAAATAAATGTAGAAAACCTAATGGGTTTGGTTATCCAGAATCTAATAAAGTAACTTATGTTTTTCCAGGTACTTCATACACAACTGAGGAATTGGAATGGATATGGTATGATGGGAAAGGAGCTCCTCATTCACACGAGGAACTAAGGTTACCAAACAAAGATAAATTACCCCTTCAAGGAGCTATGTTTGTTGGTGAAAAAGGACGTTTGCTTCTCCCGCACTTTATGGAAGCTCCAAAATTGATTGAAAATGGAAAATATCGGAACATTGATATAAAAAATTACGACCCAAATGGTGATCTGGGACCTAAATTAAATGATTACAAGAGAGATGCTCCTAAACATTACTATCAGTTTATCGATGCGTGTTTAGGGATAGATAAAGTTTCAGCTCCTTTTTCTTATTCAGCTAGATTGACTGAAACGATTCTTTTAGGAGTTATTGCAGGAAGATTCCCAAATAAAACTCTTCATTGGGATAGTAAAAAAGCGAAATTTAAGGAGTCCGAAGCAAATGTTTTCTTAAAGGGAGTTGAAAGGAGTTTTTAAAAATTTCATTTAGTTTTAGAGTTAATTAAGTTATCTAAACTATATTTTCCTGGGCCATTTAATAATATAAAAAAACTTAAACATAAATAAAGTAAAGGCAGTTCACTTCCATCAATTCCTGCTTGTAAAAGCTTTTTTGAGGAAGCAACCAGCATGGTGAAAAATAGTAAAAAAGCCATAGGACGTGTTAATAAACCAATTACTATAAAAAGTGAACCGATCGACTCAGCAAAAGCTGCCATAAAGCCTAATGGTATCGATAAAGCATCATTACCTATAAATTCGGTAATTGTGGCTCCCAACCTGTACCAACGATCACTATCACTCATAAGTTTTGACCAGCCATGGAAATAACACATAAAAAACCCAGTAGCTAAACGCAGTAAAAAATAGGATTTAGAAGAAAAAAAATAGGATGGATTTAATGAAAAAAATGAACTCATATGTTAATGATTATAAAATTAAATTTTTTACAGACAGAAAACTTGATTATTTTGATTTATAATAATTTAATATACAATATAAATTCCTAATAAGATTTAAGGCAATTTTATTTACGTTTAAACTCTAGATTGGTAAAACAAAAAAGAATTAATTCGATTGTTTATTGAATTACACTAATTTTTGGATTTGGGAGCACAGCAATCATCAGATTTGCACTGGCAAAAATTCAGGTTATAAATATGAAAAAATATAAGCGAGGAGGTAGTAATATAAATAATTAATTCAGCTATAGGTAGCAACGAAATTTTTTCATTAACTATTAAAAAAAATAAAATTACCCAACTGATCCATAATGCAGATTTAATTAAACTATTGTTTGAAATTCTTGTTGAACGATAAATTGCAAAAACAGACAAAGTCAAAAAGAATAAATCTAAGTTTTTCCACCATGAAAGCATTTCAGATCCATATGAAGTCGAAAGTCCTTGTACGGCAAATAATAGAGGTGTAAACAGGCAATGGATTAGACAAAGTCCACTTGCTATTGCTCCAATGGTGTCAGGTTTATTCAGGCTTGAGTTGATAATTGATTTTTTTTACGTTAATTGAAGATGCAAATATATAAATACAATTTATTATCACAATTATCAAATGATAAATTTTGAATTGCATTAGTAATGAAAAAAACCAGATTCAACTACTTAATTCCATCATTATTTTTATTAATAAGTTATGGTTTATGTTCTCAGCAATTTCAAAATGAATACACTGTAAAGTTTACTTCTGAAGAAATTATGATTGATGGAAATGATTATGAGAAAGCTTGGTCTAGTGCAGACTCTACTTATACTCAGTGGAGAAACTTTCCAAGTGTAACAAATGACTTTGAATCTCCAACTCTTGTTAGGATGTTATATGATGATAGCTTTATATATGTCTTGTGTAAAGCATTTACCAAGAACGATAATTTTGTCATTCAATCATTAAGGTGGGATTTTAGTGGAAGAGCAGCTGATAAAATTAATCTTGCTTTTGATACATTTAGTGATGGAAACAATGCATATCATTTTGGATCAAATCCGCTTGGCGTTAGAGCCGATGCTCTAATATCTAATGGTGGAGTTACAGGCACAGGAAGTAGGGAAGAGGTTTACAACCGATCATGGGACGGAAAATGGGAGGTAGACGGAAAAGTTTATCCGGGATACTATTTGACTGAATTTAAAATTCCATTTTCAACTCTTCATTACCCTAAAGATTCAGATACATGGAGATTCAATTTTACAAGAATGGATACCCAAACAAAACAGAGAACTACCTGGTCAAAAATTCCACAACAATTCAACTCAATTAATTTATCTTTCATGGGAAAAATTAAATTTGAAAAAGGAGTTTCAAAACTAAAAAGTAAGATTTCATTAATTCCTTATGTTAATGCTATTTCAAGTACAGATAAAATCACTGATAAATCAACCAATAACATTAGTTTTGGAGGGGACGTAAAAATTCCAATTAGTTCTGGACTGAATCTTGATTTAACTGTGAATCCCGATTTTTCTCAAGTTGAGGTTGATAATGAGATAATTAATCTTACTATGTTCGAAATTAAAATGGAGGAAAAAAGGCAATTTTTCCTTCAAAACAGAGATATTTTTTCAAATTTTGGAGCGGTCAGAACAACTAGTCCATTTTTTACAAGAAGAATAGGACTTTCAAGGAATACTGATGGGGATGTAATTCAAAATAAAATTATAGGGGGACTAAGATTAAGTGGAAAAATCAATAATAATTTAAAGATCGGGGTACTAAGTATGCTAACTGAAGAGGATATTTTAAATGAGATTCCCTCAAATTTGAATACTGTCGTTTCTCTTCATCAGAAAGTATTTAATAGTTCAGCAATAAAGTTTTTATTTATTAATAGGGAGATTACAAAAGATTATGATTTCGTAGACAAAAATGACACTTTCAATAGATTGGTTGGATTAGAGTACGACTTGATTTCAAAAGGTAATTTATGGAATGGAAGATTTTTTGCATATAATTCGTTTAGCCCACTTAAGAAAGAAGACGGTTTTTCTGGAGGCGTTAGACTCACAAGGGAGACTAGAAAACATAAAATTAATTTTGAGTATAGCTATTTAGGTGATGATTACAGAACTGATTTAGGTATACTGAGAAGAATTGGTGCGTCTAAGCTTGCACCGTATTATGAGTATACAATTTTCCCTAAAAAAAGTAAATTAAATAATATAAGCTTTGGATTTTATTATTGGTTATGGTTCAAGTTAAACACTAGCTCAGAGAATATTTTAGAAAATAATTTTAATATTCCTGTAACTTTTACTTTTAATAATCAAAGTGAAATTCAGCTGTTGTATAGACAAGCACATCAATTTTTTAAAAGAGACTTTGATCCAACAGGAATAAACAACGATAACCCTCTTGCTGGTGGTAAAATTTATAAATCCAATTATATACAGTTGGCTTATGAATCTAATCCAACCGAAAAATTTTATTTCACCCTATCACAGAATTATGGAATGTTTTATGACGGTAATAAATATTCATTTGAAAACAGTTTTAATCTTAGAGTACAGCCAAGACTATCAGCTAGTATGATAATAAATTATGATAGAATTAAATTAAGACACCTAAAAGACTATTCAAAATTATGGCTGGTAGGCCCAAAGATTGATTATACATTCAATAAAAAGCTATTTTGGAGTAATTTAATTCAGTTTAGCAGTCAGTCTGAAAACTTTGGAATAAACTCAAGATTACAATGGAGATTTTCTGGCCTTTCTAATCTGTTTTTAGTCTTCAATGATAATTACCTTGTAAAAGATGAACTTATACCTAGAATGAGAAGCTTTAATTTAAAATTGCTTCATTGGTTTTAATTAAGATTAATTATGTTAGAAAATAAATAAAAGTTAAATAAGGGTTATTAATTTAAAACTTGTAAAAATTATTTTAAAAAAGATCAAATGAAACATAAAATTCCTTTATTTATTAATCTAGCGTTGTTTCCAATGCTAGCAGTTATGATAGGATGTAAGGTGGGTGATTCAAAAGTATCTAAACCAAACGTTGTGATCATTTTTATTGATGATATGGGATATGGGGATATCAGTTGTTTTGGGGATGAAACTATTGAAACTCCAAATATTGATGCATTAGCCTCGAATGGTATAAAATTTACAAATTTTTATGTAAACTCTCCGATTTGCTCCCCATCTCGAGTCGCATTAAATACGGGTACATATCCGATGAGGCACCGAATACATTCTTATATTGCTAGTTCTAAAAAGAACAAAAATCGAGTAATGGCAAATTATCTCGATCCATCAGTTAATACAATCGCCTCAACTCTAAGAGATAACGGCTATGCTACAGGTCATTTTGGAAAATGGCATATGGGAGGAGGACGAGATTTAGGAAATGTTCCACTTCCAACCGAGTATGGCTTTGAAAAGTCATTTGTTAGCTTTGAAGGAGTGGGTGATCGTTTACTTTTCCTTAATGATAATTTAAGTAATCAAAGTTCAAAACTCGGAAGAGGTAAAATAGTATGGGCTGAAAAGTATGAATCAACAAGAATCTATATTGATAGCGCACTAGCTTTTATCGACCGCAAAGGAGATAAACCTTTTTTTGTTAACCTCTGTCCTAATGATGTGCATGATCCGCATTTACCAGATTCTAAAGTCTTGGAAGAATTTGTATCCTTAACAAACAACCCATGGGAGCAAAAGTTTTTTGCCGTGCTTAGAGATTTGGACAATCAGATTGGTAGATTAATTGATTCACTAAATAAAAGGGGCCTTCTAGATAATACAATTATAATTTTCACAAGTGATAATGGACCTACTGACTGGGGTAAGTATTACAATATTGATAATTATCCAAAGGCCTATGAGGGAGAACTTTACCCACCTGGATTTACAGGTGGTTTTTTTGGAAGAAAATGGAGTCTTTATGAAGGAGGAATAAGAATGCCGTTCATAATGCGGTGGGATTCAAAAATACCAAAATCATCTATGGATTCAACTTCAATTGTAACAGCAATGGACCTTTTTCCATCAATATGTTCTCTTATTGGTATAGAATACCCCAAAAATCTTGATGGAATTGATAAAAGTAAATCATTCCTTGGTGTTCCAATAGTTAATAAATTTCCAGTTATGTGGGAATATTCAAGCAATCCAGGTGGATCAATAAAGCCTGGTGGAAGTTGGAATATTGATGATTCGTTAAAGCCAAAAAATAGAAGTTTTCATTCTCCGAACCTTGCAATTAGAAATGGAGATTGGAAATTACTCATAAATACAGATTTGACAGGGGAGATGTTGTACAATTTAAATAATGATCCAGGTGAAAAAATAAATCTGGCTGACACAGAACAAGAAATTGTTAAAGAATTAAAAGATAAAGTTATTGAATGGAGAAAATCAATGCCGGTTGAAATACCTAAAAATATTCAGTGATATATGACAATAAAAAAAACTTTACTTTTCCATTTAGGTTTATTTTTATCATTTTCAATTCATCTAAAGGGTCAATCAGATCAATTAAAAAAACCAAATATTATTTTAATAGTAGCTGATGACTTGGGTTGGAATGATGTTAGTTTCAATGGTAGTGAAATCTCTACTCCTTTTATTGATTCTTTAGCATTACAGGGTGTCTTTCTTAAACGTTTTTACGTTTCACCTGTGTGCAGTCCCACCAGAGCTGGTCTTTTGACTGGAATATATCCAGATCGGTTTAATTTAAGAGGTTATGTTTTTTCTACAAGATATAAAGGAGGCGTTCCGACTGATCTGACAATTTTACCTGAAATGTTAAAAAAAGCAGGTTATAAGAACCTTGCTGCATTTGGTAAATGGCATCTTGGGCACTCGAATCATAAATATCACCCAATTAGTCAAGGATTCACATCTTTTTATGGTCATTATAACGGTGCGATAGATTATTACAGTCATTTGAGAGATGGAGAACTTGACTGGCACAAAGACTATAAAACTTCTTATGATGTTGGCTACTCAACAGATCTTATTGGCTCTGAGGTGGTAAACTTCATATCAAAAACAGATAAAAGAATACCATTTTTTGCATATGTTGCTTTCAATGCTCCTCATTCTCCAATGCAAGCAAAGCTTGAGGAATTGGAGAAATATGATTACGACCCAAATGCTAATGAAGAGAAATATCCGGTGGTGCAGGGTCATCGTGGAGAAAGAGGTATGGATAAATATGGATTAAAAGGAAGGGGAAATAATTTAAGACAAACTTATTCTGCAATGGTTTCATCAATGGATTCTTGGATTGGTAAAATTTTGAATGCATTAAAATTAAAAGGTATAGAGGATAATACGATTATCTGGTTTTTAAGTGATAATGGTGGGATTTCTAGATATGGAGGTAATAATTTTCCCCTTCGTGGTGGAAAACATACTCAATGGGAGGGAGGAGTAAGAGCTATTTCTGTCGTAAAGTGGCCAGGTAAAATTAAACCTGGGACTGAATCTAACCAACTTACCTCATACATTGATGTATTACCTACAATTGAAAATATTATTGGTTTAACTGCTTCAAAAGATATTGATGGAATAAATATTATTGATGCATTTAATAATAAAAATTTACCTCCACGTCATATTTACCTTGGAAAGGATGCTATAGTCTCTAAAAAATGGAAAATGAATCAAGGTGAGCTTTTTAAAATAGAAGATGATATCTCTGAGAGAAACGATTTATCATTTGAAAATCCTAGTGTAGTAAAAAAATTAACTCAGCTCATAAATCATTATAAGGAAATGTTACCAGGTGGGAAACCACCTACTCACCCAATTGGATGGAAGCCTCCAAAAAATTGGAAAATGCCTAAATGAATTTAATTATCAAAAAATTAATGTTTAAAAATTAAAAATTACAGATTGAATTTAAAAAACACAGGGTTAATTCTTGGACCCACATTATTCATTCTAACCCGATATCTTATAAATTTTGAGGGGTTACCAGATGAAGCAAATGCTGTTTTAGCCTCTGCTCTTTGGATTGCCACATGGTGGATTACTGAAGCACTTCCAATTTCAGTTACTGCTCTTCTACCAATAATTTTATTCCCACTCACAGGGGGGATGGAGTTGGCCGACACTACATCGGCTTATGGTCATAAGCTAGTTTTTCTTACCATGGGTGGATTCATAATCGCAATTGCTATTGAAAAATGGAATTTACACAAACGTATTGCACTAAATATAATTTATTACATAGGGGGTGACATTAAAAAAATTATTTTAGGATTCATGGTAGCTACAGCTTTTCTTTCCATGTGGATTTCCAATACTGCTACCTCTGTAATGATGTTACCCATCGGTATAGTAATCATTAAGCAATTAAAAGATAATCCCGATTTTACCGAGTCTCAGCGTAATAATTTCGCAAAAGCCTTAATGCTTTCAATTGCCTATAGTGCTTCTATAGGAGGAGTTTCTACCTTAATAGGTACCCCGACAAATATGGTTATGGCAGGTGCTATTTCTCAAATCTATAATTATGAAATATCTTTTTTGGAGTGGTTTATTTTTGGTTTTCCACTCTCATTAATGATACTTTTTTTCTCTTGGTATTATCTCACAAGAGTAGCTTTTTCTTTTAAAGATATCAGTTTGCCTGGAGGCCGTGAGGAGATATCCAAATTGAGACATGGCCTAGGAAAAATAACATTCGAGCAAAAGGCTGTTAGTTTGGTATTTTTTGCTGCAGCGTTTTGCTGGATAACAAAGAATTTTTTATTAAAAAATATTTTTATTAAAATCGACGATACAATTATCTCTATTTTTTTTGCTTCCCTTTTGTTTCTTATCAACGTTAAAGGAAAAAATGAAAAAATCCTCAAATGGGAGGATACGCTTCACCTACCCTGGGGGGTACTTCTCCTGTTGGGTTCCGGAATGACATTTGCAAAGGCAGTAGATAGCAGTGGTCTATCTATGTGGGTGGGGACTCAGATTTCTAACTTTGGGACAATGAACCTTTTTCTTTTGTTATTGCTACTTATAACAGTAGTTAATTTTTTAACTGAGATAGCTTCTAATATGGCAACCATAGCTATGATGTTACCCATACTAGCCCCTATTGCATTAGAGTTAAATTTACATCCATACGTATTAATGGTTGCTGCATCTGTGGCTGCCTCATGTGCATTTATGCTTCCTGTAGCTACTCCACCTAATGCTATTGTTTTTGGCTCAGGCTATTTGAAAATGCCTGACATGGTAAAAAAAGGATTTCTATTAAATTTAGTTTCAATCGTTATTATAGCACTAATGGTATATTTCATATTACCTTTCCTTTGGGACTTGGTACCTGATGAATTTCCAAATACATTAATTTAAAAAACTATATGGATATTAAAATTACACAGATTAAAAGTGAGTCTTTTGAATGGGAGAGACCAGGAATATGGAACGGTATGCATTTTTACGGTCCAGGGAGGTTGCATAAAGTTACAATATCAACCGATCAGGGAATAGAAGGAATTGGATGGAATGGAGGAACAGCAGCTGTTCGTCCAAATGATTTTTATGGTCTCTATGTTGATTATTACAAGTCCTTTTTAATTGGAAAAAATCCTCTTGATACAGCGAATCTTACTCTAAATCTTGGACAAAAACAAGATAAAATACTTGGCTCTGCGGGTCTTCATACCCAAGTATTGGCAGCTATTATTATTGCCTGTTGGGACATAAAAGGAAAAGTAAAAGGGCAATCGATTCATTCCCTTTTAGGTGGAGAACAAAAAAGAGTGAGGGCTTATATTGCTGGGGGATATTATGCTAAGAATAAGGGAATAAATGAATTACAGGAAGAGTTACTTCACAATGTTGAAAATTTAAATGCTACTGCAGTTAAAATAAAAATTGGTGATCCTAATGCGGGTATGTCCGAAGATATGAAACGAATTGAAGCTGCCAGAAACGCTATTGGCCCTGATATTGACCTATTAGTTGATGCCAATTGTGCATTTGATTTGTCTACAGCATTAGCATATGCCAGGGAAATGGAAAACTACAATATCTATTGGTTTGAAGAGCCTTTAGCTATACATGATTTTAAGGCTCACAAAACTCTTAATGCCTCAACTAGTTTAATGATTGCTACAGGAGAAAATTATTACACACTTGCTGATTTTGAGACGCTAATAGAAAACAATGGCGCTAGTATGTTAAATGTCGATGCGACAATCTGTCCAGGATATGATGTGGCTTTAAAAGTGGCAAAACTTGCTCAGAAAAAAGGCTTAAAAATTGCACCTCATGGGTGTCAGGAATTACAACTACCTCTTGTTGCAGCTGTCTCTAACGGAGAGTTATTAGAATATTATCCTCCCGAGGTCGACGAACTTCGTAAAGAGTTGTTTTATCCAAAATTAACACTCGATAGCGATGGTTATGTTACGGTACCTAATACTCCAGGCATTGGTTTTGATCTCAATATGGATTTACTTAATCGTTATAGAGTGAGGTAATTAAAAAATCACGGCTTCTAACTGAGAAAATAATTTTTATTTTAGTTTCATTTTTTAATTACAAGGACTTTAAATGATCTTAAATTTTTATCATCTTTATCATTTACTACAACTCTATTAAATATTTAAATTTTTTTATAAAACCAACTGAATGAAGAGATTTATTCCACTATTAATCGTTTTTCCATTTCTCGTATTTGGCGAAATATCTAATTCCAGTAAAATCCCTGGATTAATAAAAGTTGAATCTATTAAGGACTCCATTAAATTTTTACTGTTAGATGATCGAATTATTGAAAGAACTGAAAATGTAAAGCTGGAAGTTGGTAAAGTAAAAAAACACCCTTCAAACCCTCTTTTTAAGGAAGAAAAAGACTGGGAAATGCGTTTTGATAATTTATATGCAAATGTTATTTATGACAAGGAAGAAAAGATATATAAATGCTGGTATAGTCCATTCATCATAGACTCTCCTCCAAAGAATAAAGAAA
>ERZ802830.633-NODE-633-length-35254-cov-17.5113_pt1 | contig 35254 bp, 29 predicted proteins | sample MGYA00345654_ERZ802830 | MGnify/ENA primary metagenome ERZ802830 (study PRJEB30503, sample SAMEA104212375) | marine metagenome | biome: Westerlies Biome; feature: [SRF] surface water layer (ENVO:00010504) within the epipelagic zone...; material: water... | reverse complement strand
TGGCAGTTATTTTCTTTCTAATTGGTGCGCCATTTGCGGCGGCCCTCGAAATTGTCATTTACGCGGGCGCGATAATGGTACTCTTTGTCTTCGTAATAATGATGCTTAATCTTGGAGAGAAGGGAGACAAGCAGGAAAGACAATGGTTAAGTCCAAGCGTCTGGGTGGGCCCAGCCTTGTTATCAATTGTCCTTCTGGCCGAGCTATTATTCATTATTAGTGATGTAAATGGTCCAGTTTCAACTTCATCAGTCTCTCCGAAGGCTGTCGGTTTATCTCTTTTTGGCCCCTATGTTCTTGCCGTTGAAATATCGGCGATGTTGCTCCTAGCCGGACTAGTGGGATCATTTCATCTTGGGCGCCGTTATCTTGAGAGAGACTATGGTGATGAGAGAGGAAAAGAATAGTGGATGGCTTAGACATTCCTCTTAATCATATTCTTTTCATTTCCTCGCTGCTTTTTGCTATTGGCATGCTCGGTTTGATGATTCGACGGAATATTATATTCATATTAATGTCTTTAGAGGTGATGTTGAACTCAGCTGCCCTTGCTTTTGTCGCTGCTGGAGCGCATTGGGGGCAACCTGATGGCCAGGTCGTGTTTATGCTTATTCTGACAGTTGCCGCAGCCGAGGTCGCTGTTGGTTTGGGCCTTGTTCTGCAGGTTCAAAAGCGTTTCAAGACCTTAGATATGGATCATGCCAACCGGATGCAGGGCTAAGTATGAGTAAAATTATTTGGTTGATACCACTTATGCCTTTTGTTGGTTCCATAACATTAATGCTTTTTGGAAAAAATCTCCGACGCTCTCATATTGGCTACTTGGGTGTTTCCTCGGTGGGTATATCTGCGCTGTTAACTGCGCTACTAGCTATCGAGTTTATGCAAAATCAGGAGGTACTTGAGACATTAGTTTGGACTTGGATGCAGGTAGGAAGTTTTGCTCCGGGTATTTCATTTTACTTCGATGGCCTGACGCTCGTGATGATGTCAGTGATTACTGGCGTTGGCTTTTTGATTCACTTGTTCTCTACTGAATTTATGGAGGAAGACCCTAGTTATGCCCGCTATTTTGCGTACCTAAATATGTTCGTTGCGTCCATGCTTATATTAGTAATGGCAGATAATCTCTTGCTTCTCTATCTTGGTTGGGAGGGGGTTGGGGTGTGTAGTTATCTTCTGGTAGGTTTTTGGTATCAGCACAGTGCTAATGGGCATGCGGCGAGAAAGGCATTTATTGTTACTCGGATAGGCGATACAGCCATGGCTTTGGGACTACTTCTGCTGTTCTCTCATCTGGGAACTTTAGATATCCAGGTTTTGATGGGTAAGGCCAGTCAAGTCTGGGAGGTCGGTGAAAATATTCCCCTTATTGCCTGCCTACTTTTAGTTTGTGGAGCAGTGGGAAAATCAGCTCAGTTGCCCCTTCATACCTGGCTGCCTGATGCTATGGCTGGTCCAACTCCTGTAAGTGCCCTTATACATGCCGCAACAATGGTCACGGCTGGAGTATACCTGATCGCTCGAACTCATGGCTTATTCCTACTGGCACCTGATGCAATGATTGTCGTCGCGATTATAGGTGTGGTCACCTCTTTGATGGCTGCCTTTACAGCTCTTATGCAGACTGACATTAAGCGCATCTTGGCTTACTCCACGATTAGTCAAATTGGTTACATGTTTCTTGCACTTGGCGTTGGCGCCTGGAGCGCTGGTATTTTTCATCTGATGACGCATGCATTTTTTAAAGCCCTCTTATTTTTGGGCTCGGGAGCAATTATTCACTGTCTTCATCATGAGCATAATATTTTCAAGATGGGCGGACTCAGAACACGCATGCCAGTGACATTTTGGAGTTTCATGATTGGTTCCGCAGCGCTAGCGGCACTCCCAATGACGTCTGGGTTTTTCAGTAAGGATCAGATTCTACTGCAAGCATATCAGCTACCCGATCTAGGTCCCGGACTTTGGATGGCCGGGCTCCTAGGTGCTTTGTTGACAGCGATTTACAGTTTCAGGTTGGTCTTCGTAGTTTTCTTTGGTGAGGCTAATACAGAACCAGATAAAGATACTGAATGGCGAATGGCCATCCCGCTTTCCATTTTATGTTTCTTGGCCTTGATAGGAGGGTATTTCACAATTCCCGTGGTAGATGTATTCCCAGTTACTGGTGGGAGTCATCCCGCTCATTGGGTTGAATATGTCTCAATATCAGTTCCAATTGTGGGTTTAGTGATAGCTTATTTTGTATTTTTGAATCGTCGAATAAATATAGAGACTCTAACAACATCATCTTTTGGAAGGGGCCTGGGCAACCTCTGGCTGAGCGGTTGGGGTATTGATTGGTTGTATGATCGTCTGTTTGTTCGCCCTTATTATAGATTAGCTAATCTCTTAAAATCAGAACCAGTTGATGTCATATACAATGCAATTGTGGAGCTTAATCAACTTCTAAATCTTTGGTTGAGCAAATCTCAGACAGGCCGACTGCGCTGGTATCTGGTCAGTATGGTTGCGGGGTTAATTATCCTAATCTCGCTTGCATCTAATTTAGGACCGGGGGTGCTTCAATGGTAATGATAAACCTGATCCTTATACTCTTAGTAGGCGGTCTTTTAGCTATGCTGTCTGAAAGATTAGATGAAAATATGCCTCGAAAAGTAGCTATGGCCGCGGTGCTTTTTGACCTAATATACCTAATATCAAGCATGTTGAGCTTACCCGAAATTGCTCAACTGCAGGCTCCTATCACGAATGATCCCTCAACCTGGTTAATGCACTTCAAAGCCAACTGGATACCTGCTTTTGGAATTAGTATTGAGTTTGCAATGGATGGAATAAGTCTGTTGATGGTATTGCTTACCTTGATTCTAGGAGCAGTCGCCATAAGCGCATCTTGGACTGATATTGTCAAACGGAAAGGTTTTTTTGAAGCTAATTTATTGTGGTCTCTCGCAGGGGTACTGGGTGTATTTTTGGCCCTTGATCTCTTATTATTTTTCCTTTTTTGGGAAGTTATGCTAATTCCTATGTACTTTATGATTGCGATTTGGGGCCATGAAAATCGCGGTTATGCTGCTATGAAGTTCTTTATCTTCACGCAGGCTAGCGGATTACTAATGCTGGTATCTATTCTAGTCTTGTCAGCAATAAATCAGGAGACGACAGGTGTCTGGACTTTTAGCTACTTTGATCTGTTGAACACTAATATCTCAGAACAAGCCTCTTATTGGATTATGTTAGGCTTCTTTATCGCCTTTGTAGTGAAGCTCCCAGGATTTCCTTTCCATACTTGGCTGCCTGATGCTCATACCCAAGCACCGACAGCCGGAAGTGTTATTTTAGCAGGTGTGTTACTTAAGACTGGGGCTTATGGTCTTATTCGTTTCGCTGTACCCTTGTTTCCACAGGCTGCCTTGGATTTTTCTTATCCGGCGATGCTTTTAGGGGCTGCAGGTGTGGTTTATGGTGCAGTGCTGGCGTTCGGACAAGCTGATTTTAAACGTCTCATCGCCTATAGCAGTGTCAGTCATATGGGATTTGTGTTGCTCGGTATATACGCATGGAATGAGTTAGCACTTCAAGGCGCTGTGATGCAGATGGTGGCACACGGATTTAGCACCGCAGCACTGTTTATGATTGCTGGTTCCATTCAAGAGCGGTTACACACGAGAGATATGAGTCAGATGAGTGGTTTGTGGCACCAGATGCCACGAATGGGTGCCGTCGCTATGTTTTTTGTTGTTGCTTCTCTGGGGTTGCCAGGGCTGGGAAATTTTGTAGCTGAGTTTTTAATTTTACTTGGTCTATTCCAGGTCAATGTATGGATTACAGTAATAGCAGCTACTGGTTTAATTACTGGGGCTGCCTACTCTCTTCTTCTAATGCAGAAGTCCTTTCAAGGAGAAATTAATAAAAAATGGGCTGAAAGTAAATTATCAGACTTTGGACAGCGCGAAATGATGACAATGGCTGTAATGATTATTGCGTTGATTTTTTTAGGAATTTATCCGCAACCAGTACTTAATATAGCCGAACCGGTCCTGCATAGCTTGCTAGATCTTACCGCCTTGGCATTACCGTCAATAGCGGAGGCAAAGCTATGAATGCTTCAGTATTTTATGCGATGACTCCCATTTTAGTTTTATCCGGAACAGCTATGGCTCTAATGATTCAGGCGTCTATTAAGCGGGATCATAAGGTGGCTAGTATTATCGTCGCGATTGGGCTTATTTTGTCATTACTGGGTTCCTATTACGCAAGCAACTTCACTCAGCCTGTGACTGTTCTTTTGCAAGTCGATAATTGGAGCCTATTTTTCACGGGATTAATAATCGCGGCATCACTGATAATTTTATCTCTTTCGTTAAAAACGTTTTTACCTGAAGGTGAAAGGAAAGAAGAATATTACCTATTGCTCATCTTGTCTGTGCTGGGTGCAGTTGTGCTCATTCAGTCTAGTCATATGGTGTCATTACTGTTAGGAATGGAGCTAATGGGAGTGGCTTTGTATGTCATGATCGCATTTCCAGAGAGGGGAGATCTGCCCCTTGAGGGTGCGATCAAATATCTAGTTCTGTCTGCATGCGCCTCGGCAATGTTACTTTATGGTTTTGCCCTAATTTATGCTGCTACAGGAAGTTTGAGTTACATTGGTATCGGCGTGGAAGTAGCGAGAGCATATGAACAAAATCCTGTATTGGTTTTAGCAGGGAGCGCAATGGTCCTTGCGGGTATTGGCTTCAAATTATCAGTCGCTCCTTTTCATATGTGGACACCTGATGTTTATGAAGGCGCACCAACTGCTGTTACTGGATTTTTAGCGACAGTTTCTAAGGGAGCTGTTTTCGTTGCACTCACTCGTTTTTATATTGATGGCAATTTGTATCAGTACGCTGGTTTGACTGCAGCTTTAGCTGTTTTAGCGATCGCTTCAATGCTTATTGGAAATTGGTTAGCTCTGCGCCAAGAAAATATTAAGCGATTGCTAGCCTACTCCTCAATCGCACATTTTGGATATTTGCTTATTGCCTTGATTGCTTGCGCCCATATAGATATTCAGCTTGTTAGTCAGAGTATAACTTTCTATCTTACCGCCTACATAGTCACTACCTTGGCGGCATTCGCAGTGGTGTCCTCTGTTGCCGAAGAAGATGTGAGAGGACAGGAAATTCAGGCGCTAGAGGGCCTATTTTGGTATCGACCCCTTGAGGCGTCAGCCCTTACAGTTGCCATGTTGTCACTTGCAGGTATTCCTTTAACCGCTGGATTTATGGCAAAATTTTTTGTTATTACCGTGGGCGTTCAGTCACATTTGTGGGTCTTATTGGCCGCCTTAATAGTCGGCAGTGCAGTTGCTATTTATTACTACTTGAGGGTAATTTTTGCCATGAGTAAACCCTGTAAAGTGAAAGGGAAGGCTTCTACAGGTTTTGATAGAACCCTTGCGATTATCCTTATGGCTTGCGTTTTACTTTTGGGCTCATGGCCTCAGCCATTTATTGCTTATATGGGAACTTTATAAAAATAATGTCCTTAGAAAAATAATAGGAGAAACCTATGCTACGTTCAGTTGATATTAGTGATTATATGATTCATAGGCCAGTAAAAATACATGCCGATGACGAGATGTCGTCAGCTATAGGCTTAGTGTTAGATAATAAGATATCGGGGATTTGTGTTGTTAACGAACAGGAGAATCTTGTAGGTGTGTTATCCGAGATGGACTGTTTAAAGGCAATCTTGAATGCTACCTATAACGAGAGTGGTGATCTTGGCAGAGCTGGGGATTATATGACCAAAGAGGTTGAGTATTGTGATATTCATGCAGATCTTGTTGATGTCGCAGATGATATGATCAAGAAAGGCCACCGACGGCGACCAGTTTTAGATCATGGGAAGTTAGTTGGTCAAATTACTTGCAGGCAACTATTGCGTGTTGTCAGTGAATTCAATCGAAGAGCAGTACCACTTTAGCGCTCAAACTATTTAGGGTTTAATGTTCGATATTCGATGATTTCTCTTTGGGGATCTAGTTGAAGAAGATGATTAACTTTGGCGGGCATCCTTTCAATGCATGTCTCGGTTATTCGCTGAAAAATTTGAATAAATTCAAATATTTCTTCTTTTGACATTACATTCATTCCGACTAATCTGTCTTGTGTTAGCTTAAGTTTTTCTATTAACTTTTCTTCTTGCTCTAGTCTCCATTCAAAGACTGAATCAAAGTCGGGTGCTCTTAACATAATTGTACTATGCGCCATTTTAAATAACTTAGGATATGACGTAGCTAAGGCATTATTAATGTATCTTCGACAAGTGCCATCAGGATCTTTCAAGCGTTCCAATTCATTTACAGGAGTGATTAATTGATTTTCAAACTGAGGCTCAGCTCCAAAGCACCAACCTTCTATAACAATCACGCCAATTTTACCCTCAGACATCTCAACCTGATTTGAAATTCGATCGTCTATACTTTTATCAAAGCGAGTAATTTTCGTTTTTGTCCCTGAGGCAAGGCTCTTGATGGTGTTGACAGCAAGCTCTATATCATGAGTTCCGGGAACACCTCTCTGAGCTAAGAGAGGATGTATGTTCTTAGCTAATTGGTTCCTCTCTTTTTTTGTAAGATAAAAGTCATCCAAGGACAAAGAGATAGTCCTAATTTCAAAATTTTGTTTAATTGACATGCACAAATAGTCGGCCAGCGTCGATTTTCCAGACCCCTGACTACCATTGATGCCAATTACTTGAGTTATCTCTGTCCTGAGAAAGTTATTAGCTATCTCTGACGCGATAGGATCAAAGTACCGTTTCGCTATCTCAATGTATGATTGCGGTAGTTTATTTGAATCTAAAAATTGTTGAAACGCTACTTTCAAAGGAGTGAGAACCAAGTGGGTACCTTATGAGGCAACACTATCACAAAAGCAGATTAGTTCAAATTTTTACAATAACTCTACAATACTAAGATACTTATCATTTACACTGCATGGGCGGAGTAAAGAGGCTTCTATTGAGGCCATAATTTCCTATATTTGTAAGGTGTTTAAAATATGATCACTGTCCATCATTTAGAGCACTCGCGATCACAGCGGATTATTTGGTTATGCCAGGAATTGGATCTTGATTACCGTGTGATTTCCTATAAGCGTGATCCAAAAACATCTTTAGCTCCTGTTGAATTGGAAAAAATTCATCCGCTTGGCAAGTCTCCAGTAATTACCGATGGTCAAAATACTGTAATTGAATCAGGAGCTATTATTGATTATCTGCTGAGAAATTACGGGAATGGACGTCTTAGGCCTCGCACTGGTAGCCAAGAATATGATCAATACCAGCAGTGGCTTCATTATGGAGAGAGTGGGGCTATCCTTCCATTCATGCTTAAATTGTATACTTCAAAACTCCCGGCAGGTACTAGTGCGCTTCAGCCTCGGATCGACAGTGAGCTTGCAAGGCATCTGAGTTATTTAGAAAGTGCTCTGGAGGATGTTGATTGGTTTGTTGGGAATAAATTTAGTGGAGCTGATATCCAGTTGTCGTTTATTGCTGAAATAGCACCCATATTATATTCTCTCCATGACTACCCCAACTTAGCAGCATTTCGTGATCGTTGCCACAATCGAGAGGCATACCGATATGTGCTGGCTAATAATAATTTTTATGCCTATGGACCCCGTTAAATTATGCTGAAATATGTAAGTAGTTGTCTCAGTCGGCTTTTTCTTTGTCTGATCCCAGTGCTTGGAATTGGTGCATGCAGCAATAGCGATGAGCCTCTTGTGTGCCTTCCCTTGAGCGAGGCGAATCAAACAGTCAATATTAAGGGTGGTGCATTTAAGTTCGGTGACAATCGATATTACCCTGATGAGGGGCCAGTTAAAATTATGAGTGTTGCCGACTTCAATATAGATAAAACTGAGGTTACGAATTCAGAGTTTCTAAAATTTGTGGATGCAACTGGTTATGTCACGGCAGCTGAAAAAGGATTATCAAAGGAAGATTTTCCTAATATTCCCTCTGAGTTTCGTGTGCCCGGGTCAATGGTTTTTGTAGCGCCTGAAACTGGCGAGAGTAGTTCACCAGCCACATGGTGGAAGTTTATACCGGGCGCCAATTGGAAAAATCCCGAGGGACCAAATAGCTCTATAAAAAATAAGGGTGCGCATCCAGTTGTCCAAGTTATTCACTCAGATGCAATGGCTTATGCTCAGTGGAAAGGTAGACGGTTGCCTACTGAAGTTGAATGGGAATATGCGTCGAGGGGTGGCTTAGATGGAGCCTCATATTCATGGGGTGAGGAGAGTCCAAATGTTGGGAAATCAAAGGGAAACACCTGGCAGGGTCGTTTTCCATACCAAAATATAAATGAGGATGGATTTATTGGTAGTTCGCCAGTGGGATGCTTCGGGGCTAATGCATTTGGATTATATGATACAACTGGAAATGTCTGGGAATGGACCGATACTCCTTACAGCCCAGATAGAAAGCGTAGCTATGGTAAAAATGGCTATGACCCCCAGCAGCCAGGAGTTAAAGTTAAAACTCTCAAAGGTGGGTCATTCCTTTGCTCTGACAATTACTGCCAACGATTCAGGCCAGCCGCTAGGCAGGCCCAAGATATTACGTTAGCCTCATCACATATTGGGTTTCGTACGGCAACTAGTGTTCCTAAAGCTAGTAGTGAATAAATATGCGAAGTCCAACTACCAGAAATAACAAATTATCGATGTGGTTATAGCGCCAAAAGTGAAAAGTCCAAATAAGGCACAGACGATAAAATGGTTTAGAAGTGTTGAACTCTCCGTTTGAAACTCAACTTTTAAATTAGCAAGTTCCTCGGCAGTAAAGCCGTCTTTGACCTCAAATGAATCGTCAGCAATGAAGGATTGAGCATCATTGAATTGATGATCAAAAACCACCCATAATCCTACCGAAAACGCTCCAGTCACAAGACCGCCCAGTGAGTGAGAGTGCTTGGATGATACATGAACTACAATACCCTGATTTTCAAGATTAAGAGCATCCAATTCTGCCTGATGACTAGAGAAGTATTGCTTTAACAATTTCATCGGGCAGAGGCTGGCATGTTTTTACCTCAAAAAAAACAGTACTTCTTTGAATAGAAATTTTGTTGACTTCTCCTAGAAGAGACCAACAATTTCCCCATTATCACCAATATCTATATTGTTGGCAGCTGGCACTCTCGGGAGGCCGGGCATTGTCATTATATCGCCGCAAACCACGACGATGAATCCGGCACCAGCTGACAGGCGTACCTCTCGAATCGCCATAACATGATTATTTGGCGCACCCTTGAGATTTGGATCAGTGGAAAAACTATATTGGCTTTTAGCAATGCAAACTGGGAAGTGGCCATATCCTGATTTTTGCAACATCGTTATTTGATCCCGAATCTTTTTATCAGCAATGATGTCTTCAGCTCGATAAAGCCTTGTTGCAATTGTTTTGACTTTATCCCACAGAGACATTTCATCAGGGTAAAGGGGGGCAAAGTTAGCGTGACCACGGTCTACCAGTTCAACCACCTCACGAGCGAGACTTTCTGTACCGGCACCTCCATTGGACCAGTGAGTACAATCAACCGCCTTCACTCCGTTTGATTCAGCGATTTGCTTAATCATAGCAATTTCTGCATCGGTATCAGTAACAAACCGGTTAATCGCTACAACTACAGGCACTCCAAACGATTTTACGTTTTCGATATGTCGAACAAGATTCGAACACCCCTCTTGAACTGCTGCAACGTTTTCCTCGCTCAAATCATCTTTGGCTACATTACCGTGCATTTTGAGAGCCCGGACGGTGGCAACAATAACTGCAGCGTCTGGGCTCAGACCTGCATTACGACACTTAATATTAAAGAATTTCTCCGCTCCAAGGTCTGCTCCAAATCCTGCCTCTGTTACAACATAATCAGCCAACTTGAGGCCTGCTTTGGTCGCAATAACCGAGTTACATCCGTGTGCGATATTTGCAAACGGACCTCCGTGTATTATGGCGGGATTGTTTTCCAGTGTTTGAACTAAATTTGGTGCTAGAGCATCTTTTAATAGAACTGCCATGGCACCAATACCTTCAATTTGACTCGCAAGAACAGGCTGTTGATCTCTCGTGTAGGCTACAACAATTTTATTAAGCCGATTTTTTAAGTCATCTAGATCGGTTGCTAAACAAAAAATCGCCATTATTTCAGATGCTACTGTAATGTCATATCCATCCTGTCTCGGGAATCCATTTCCTGGACCTCCGAGGCCGCAATTAATGCTTCTAAGAGCGCGATCATTCATATCAAGGACTCGTTTCCATTGAATTCTGCGCGCATCAATTTCGAGATTGTTACCCCAATGGATATGGTTGTCTATAAGGGCTGAGAGGAGATTATGTGCGGCACTTATGGCATGGAAGTCACCCGTAAAGTGTAGATTAATATCCTCCATTGGCACAACTTGAGCATAACCACCGCCCGCTGCACCCCCTTTCATGCCGAAGCAGGGTCCAAGACTTGGTTCTCTGAGGCAAACAATAGACTTTTTCCCTATTCTATTTAGGCCATCGGTTAAGCCGACAGAGGTTGTAGTTTTGCCTTCACCTGCTGGGGTTGGAGTGATTGCAGTCACGAGAATCAATTTTCCATCAGGGCGATCTGCCAGTGAATCTAGGTAGTCTGGATTTAATTTGGCTTTTGTATGACCAAAAGCAATAATAGCTGATTCTGGGATACTTAATTTTTTAGCTACGTCGGTGATCGGTTTCATCTTAGCTTGACGGGCAATTTCGATATCACTCATTCTTCTTTTCCTTGCATCATATTGGAGCTAGTTCTTCGGTCAACATCTTGTTTAAACTGAGCCCTTGTTGGATTTCTCGGACCGTCAATCGCTGTCCCAAAAACGACGAAAAAGTGTGCTGTAAATTATTATTATTTTTGACGTTTCTGAGTACAGGGCTGTCGTAACTGTAGCCTATCTAGTATGGTTTTGGCAGTTAGAATTTACATTCAAAATCATAAAAATTATTATCTATTTGAGTCCTCCTTTTATGAAGAAAAGCGCAAAGGTCGTTGTTGTCGGTGGTGGTGTGGTTGGTGTTAGCACTCTCTATCATTTGGCAAAAAAAGGTTGGACCGATGTTGTCCTTGTAGAGAGAAAGGAATTAACCTCAGGATCTACCTGGCATGCTGCCGGATTACTACCCTTGTTTAATATGAGCTATTCGGTGGGTAAGTTGCATCAGTACTCTGTTAATTTTTATCACGAACTAGAGGAAGAAACTGGCCAAAATGTTGGTTTCAGTGTCGTCTCAAATATTCGTTTAGCCTCAACTGAAGATAGGATGGATGAATATCGTTACTATTCTGGGGTTGCTCAAACAGTGGGTGTAGAGGTTAATTTCCTCACTCCTGAGCAGGTGAAAGAAGCTTGGCCAATGAGTAATATCGATGGACTTATTGGCGCTATTCAACACCCTGATGATGGGTATATCCAACCCGCTGATTTAACTCAGGCACTCGCAAAGGGCGCAAGATCCAGAGGCGCAGAAATCTACCGAAATACTACCGTAGAGGGTTTAGACCAACAAACAGATAATACTTGGATTGTTAGGACAGACAAGGGAGATATTCATTGTGAGCATGTAGTGTCATGCACTGGGAATTTTGCTAGAAAAACTGGACAGATGGTTGGATTAGATATTCCCGTAATTCCTGTAGAACATCAATATATTGTTACTGACCCTCATCCTGAAATTTTAGAGCGAAAAGCTGCGGGTTTGCCCGAGCAGGCGGTCCTGCGAGATTCAGATGCCGGCTATTATTTACGTGAGGAAGCGGGAGGCATGATCCTGGGGCCTTATGAGGAAAATGCGCCATGCTGTTATGTCGATGGCCCCAGTGCTGAGTCTGAATATGAGCTGTTTAATGGAGATCTTGATCGTCTAATGCCGCATGTTGAAGCATGTATGGAAAGGGTGCCTGCCTTTGCTGAAGTAGGTGTTAAAACTATCTATAACGGTGCCATCGCGTATACTCCTGATGGAAATCCCATTGTGGGGCCGGCCTGGGGTTTGAACAATTTTTGGCTTAACGAGGGCCATAGTTTTGGCATTACCGCTGCTGGTGGCGCCGGTTGGCAGCTTGCTGAATGGATTGTTGACGGAGAGCCAACTGTAGATATGATGGGTGTAGACCCACGTCGTTTTGGTCCTTATGCCTCTCGTGGTTACTTGCGTACTAAGAATGAAGAAGCCTATGACCATGTCTTCAAAAATCATTATCCTGATGAGGAGCGAAGTGCAGCTCGACCTTTAAAGACATCTCCCTGCTATGAGCGAATGAGGAAGTTAGGTGCGGTCTTTGGAAGTGTTTATGGTTGGGAGCGACCCAATTGGTTTGCTCCTCTTGATTATCAGTTGTCTGATCAGGATTTAGATAAACCAGAAGTATTATGGAATAAAAATCACTCCGCGCCTTTACCAGATGGACGTGTCGTCGAGAAAAATTCATTCAGACGATCAAATTATTTTGACTTTGTGGGCGATGAGTGCCGACATGTCCATGAGCATGTTGGTGTTCTTGATATGTCCGCTTTTTCGAAGGCGACGGTGTCTGGCCGGGGGGCCGACGAATGGCTCAACAGCATCGTAGCAAATAATGTTCCCAAGGGTGTTGGTCGCATTGGCTTATGCCATATGTTGTCACTTAATGGTGGGGTGCGCGCGGAATTCACCATCTATAAACGGGCAGAAAATAGTTTTTACCTTGTTTTTGCAGGTGCAAGTGAGCGTCATGACTGGGATTATCTCACTAAGCTTGCTCCTAAAGATGGATCGGTTACATTGCAAAAAATTACAACTCAGATGGGTGTATTAGTCCTAGCGGGTCCAAAATCAAGAGATGTATTACAAAAACTGACCGATACTGACTTATCTAATCATAACTTCAAGTGGTTAAGTGGAAAATCAATTAACGTTGGTTATGCTCAAGCCGAGGCGTTGAGGGTTAACTTTGTTGGAGAGCTGGGATGGGAGCTTCATCATCCTATTGAAATGCAGAACTATATTTTCGATGAGTTGATGCGGGTAGGCTCCGAATTTAACATTAAACCTTTTGGTATTCGAGCAATGGATTCTATGCGAATTGAGAAGTCCTATCGGCTTATCCCTCGAGAAATGTCAATTGAATATTCAGCACTGGAGTCTGGCCTACATCGTTTTGTTAAGCTCGACAAAGCCTGCGGTTTTGTAGGTAAAGCAGGCCTGTCTGCATGGCAGAAAAAGGGATTTAACAATACCTTTGTTACCTTAGAAGTGCATGGCATCACTGACGCTGACGCCCGTGGCTCTGAAGGAATTTATAAAAATGGCGAACTAATTGGCCGTGCAACTTCCGGAGGATTTGGTTTTAGAGTCAATAAGTCGCTAGCACTTGGAATGGTCCTAAGCAATTATGCTATTGAAGGTGCAGAGTTAGAAATTGAAATACTTGGGCAACGACATAGGGCGACTGTTATACCAGAGTCAGCGTTTGATGCGGAGAACTTGGCCTTACGAAGCTGATTTGAGTCTATGCTTTAGACCTTGCATACAGCTACGCTGTAGATTGGTGGTTAGCATGTGTACTGATAATAAGAAATGCATACTCCATGCTGAACTTTAATGAGAATGATGGGTTGTAATCTCTAAAATGGAAGAAAAATCATGACTGAGAGAAGCGGTAGACGAAGAGCAGGCAGAGAGGGTGGCGGCAGAGATGCTCGACGCGAAGCTCGTGCGAACGCTGTGGCTAAAACTACACCTTTCATTGAACGCAAAATACCTTACATGGAGTACATGGATGAAGAGAGTCTCCAAATCATTGAGGATAATGCTGACATTATCTTGGAGGAGATTGGGATAGATTTTTTAGATGATCCTGAAGCCCTGGAAATGTGGAAGAACGCTGGGGCTGATGTTCAGGGCACCCGAGTGCGCTTTCCTAAAGGATTATGTCGAACTATTATTCAGGCAACAGCTCCAAAAGAATTTATTCAACATGCGCGTAATCCTGAACGCAGCACAATTATTGGTGGAAAAAGAACCGTGCTCGTTCCCGCCTATGGATCACCGTTTGTCCATGATATTGATCAAGGCCGCCGCTATGCAACGATTGAGGATTTCAATAATTTTGTAAAGCTAGCGTATATGGCTCCGGGTCTTCATCATTCTGGAGGAACAGTGTGCGAGCCTGTGGATTTGCCGGTCAATAAACGACATTTCGATATGGTGTATTCGCACTTTAAGTACAGTGACAAACCCTTGATGGGCTCGGTGACTCATTATGAGCGTGCCCAAGATACCGTCGATATGGCAAAGCTAGTATTCGGGAATGAATTTGTTGACCAGAATTGTGTATTGACCAGTCTGATCAACGTTAATTCCCCAATGACCTACGATGGCACTATGCTTGGCTCTTTAAAGGTGTATGCCAAAAATAATCAGGCTACTGTAGTCTCTCCATTTATTCTTGCAGGTGCAATGTCTCCGGTGACTGCGGCTGGCACTGTCACACAAATTCTTGCTGAGGCGCTGGCAGGAATTGCTTTCACTCAACTTTGCCGTCCAGGAGCCCCCGTAGTATTTGGTACGTTTGCTGCAGCTGTATCTATGGCATCAGGCGCGCCAACATTTGGAACACCTGAACCAAGTCAAATACTATACGCTGCTGCGGCGCTGGCCCGACGACTTGGAGTTCCCTTTAGAAGTGGCGGGGGATTATGCGGCTCTAAACTTCCCGATGCCCAAGCTGCTTATGAGGCCGCTAATACCTTACAAACTGCATCACTGGCGGGTGTCAATTTTATGCTGCACACCGCTGGATGGTTAGAGGGTGGACTTGCGATGGGCTATGAAAAATTTATCATGGATTGTGACCAAGCTAGCATGATTGAGGTACTGCTAGGAGGGATGGATATGTCGGAGAATGGTCAAGGTCTCTCAGCTGTCAGAGAAGTCGGCCCAGGAAAGCACTACTTGGGATCAGCTCATACGCTTCACAATTTTGAAACAGCATTTTATCGCTCGACAGTTGCTGACAATAATAGTTATGAGCAATGGACCGCCGATGGAGCGCTTGATACGGCACAGAGAGCTAATGGCTTGTGGAAAAAGATGTTGAATGAATACCAAGCGCCAGCAATTGATGTGGCTGTTGATGAAGCGCTTATAGATTTTATAGCTCGACGAAAGAGCTCATTTGCAGATAGAGACTACTAAAATTTTTTACCTGAGGGTCGACTGAAATGTCAGATGAAGACGATATTATTTTGGCTGAGTTACCAGATGAAGAGCTGGTATTACAGATGCACGATGATCTCTATGATGGTTTAAGAGAGGAGATCATGGAGGGAACAGATATCCTTTTAGCAAGGGGTTGGTCTGCTGAGCGAGTTCTGGGGGAGGCCTTGGTGGACGGCATGACAGTTGTTGGAATTGACTTCAGAGATGGAATTCTTTTTGTTCCAGAGGTATTGCTCGCCGCTAACGCGATGAAAGGCGGGATGGAAATATTGAAGCCATTACTAGCTGAAACTGGAGCAAAGCCGGTAGGAACAATGGTTATTGGCACGGTCAAGGGTGATATCCATGATATTGGTAAAAATTTAGTCTCGATGATGATGGAAGGTGCTGGATTTGAAGTATTTGATATAGGTATAAATAATTCAGTTGACGAGTACATTGCGGCACTTGAGAGACATAAGCCAGATATTCTAGGGATGTCAGCTCTTCTCACAACTACTATGCCCTATATGAAGGTGGTTATTGATGCTCTATCTGACAAAAATTTGCGCGACAAATATATTGTCATGGTGGGCGGTGCGCCACTTAATGAGGAATTTGGAGCTGCTGTTGGAGCCGATGCCTATTGCCGCGATGCCGCTGATGCAGCCACTACAGCGATTAGGTTAGTTAGTGAGCGTAGAGAACTAGAAATGACGGCCTGATGACCCCCGTAAAAAGTAATGAGAGCAGTCAGCCTAAACCCATTTTGATACTTGCCTGTGGGGCCCTAGCTCACGATATCATTCAGTTACAAAAACTTAATAATTGGAATCACTTGCACCTAAAATGCCTTGATGCAGAGCTTCACAATAAGCCCCAACTAATTGCAGGGAAACTGCGCACTGCGATAAGGCATCACAAATCTCAGTATGAAAATATTTTTGTTGCTTATGCTGATTGTGGCTCTGGGGGTCAAATAGACAGGTTACTTGAAGAAGAGGGAATAGAGCGTTTGCCAGGAGCACACTGCTATTCTTTTTTTGCAGGAGAGGATAGGTTTCAAAAAATTGCAGAACAGGAGCTGGGAACATTTTATTTAACCGATTTTTTAGTAAAACATTTTGATCGAATTATGATTAAGGGATTGAAGTTGGATCTGTACCCAGAATTAAGAGATCAGTTTTTTGGAAATTATACGAGGCTAGTCTACCTATCCCAAGAAGTGGATATGGATTTGTTAGATCAAGCCAAGAGGGCAGCAGCTATGTTAGGCCTTTCATTTGAGCATCAACCATGTGGATATGGTGACCTGCAGGTCGGCCTTGAATTACAGGTTCTTAAATTCCGCTAACTTTCGTTTAGAGTTTCTTGGAGAATGAGAAAGAATGCAAAAAATTTTAGTATATTGGCGAGATATTCCCGCTCAGGTGCTAGTGAAGCGCGGAAGGGAGAGAGGGAAAGCTATTCTTAGTCATCGTTTCCAGGCTGCTATTGATCGAGCGGCAATGAGGGCTGGAAAAGGGGGTAGCGAGGAATATCTGGCAGATTGGAGAAGAGAAACAACTCCATTAGAGGCAGAAGGTACGCCGCAATCGATTGCTGATCAGTTTGCTAAGGAAATAGAGCAACTATTCACCGATGAGGATATAAAAACTCTAGTAAAAGCAAAGGGCTTAAAGTAATTAGGTTCAGGTAAGTTTTTATAGTTTTGTTGGTGATGAAAAATATTAATTTTGGAGATAGAGAATGGCGCTAAGTTTGGCCGATGAAAAAAAAGCATTAACTGATTTGATGTCAAGAACTACATTAGAGGTCACGCCGGGTGGAGCGGCTAAGGTGGATGACTTTAGTCAAATCGTTCGAGCAGAATGTACTATTTATGTAACCTTTTTGCCTGGCTCTGATTTTGTTGACACCCTGAACACAGTTCGTCGTTTAAAAACGGAGGGTTTTAATCCCGTACCGCATTTTGCTGCTCGTTCAATCGTTTCAGCTGAGATTTTGGAGCAAAACTTGCAGGCATTACAGAATGAGGGGATTACCGAGGGATTATTAATTGGTGGAGGCGTTGATCAACCCCTGGGAGAGTTTTCTGCATCAATTGATGTGCTAAATACAGGGTTATTCGAAAGTTATGGGTTTAAAAAAATGGGGCTTGCAGGCCACCCCGAGGGCAGTCCTGATATTCCAGAGCATGAGTGTACTTTGGCGATTCAAAAAAAGAATGATTACGCTAAAAATTCGTCAATGGAATTATATTTAGCAACTCAATTTGTGTTTGAGGCGGCTCCAGTATTATCTTGGGAGAGAAAGATTCGTCAGCAGGGAAATCGTCTACCGATCTATGTTGGAATTCCCGGTCTTGCAACTATTAAAACCCTAATAAAACACGCTACTCACTGCGGAGTGGGGCCCTCTATGCGCATGCTTACGCGCAATCCAATGAATATGTTGCGTTTAACTTTAAAGGACTCATTTTTAGGACCATATATTAACGCACCCTCATCAGATCCAAGTGGATTACTGCGTGATCTAGTCGCTGGGTTAGCTGCTGATCCTAATTGCCTAATTGAGCGGTGCCACTTGTATCCTTTGGGTGGACTTAAGAAATCTGCAGATTGGATGTATAAGGTACAGGATGGGAAATTTGAATTCGCCAATCAAAAGTTTACCACCTATGATTAACTGATTAGTTGCGCAATCTTCAATTAGAAAGAGCGAACTAAAACTCCTCAAAGGGAAAAAATAATGACTACCACGATCTTAAGTTCTGCTACTCGAGAGGTAAAAATTGGTTTTGATGAACCCTTTGTGGTTATTGGAGAGCGAATAAATCCAACTGGCAGAAAAATACTAGCCGAAGAAATGAAGTCTGGAGATTATAGTCGAGTCGAATCTGATGCTATTGCTCAAGTATCTGCGGGCGCACAAATGTTAGACGTGAATGCCGGTATTCCTCTGGCAGATGAGCCAAAGATTTTGGGTGAGGCCATTAAATTGGTTCAGGCGATTACTGACGTCCCGATCAGTATTGATTCGTCAATTATTGAGGCGCTTGAGGTTGGCCTGTCCGTTTATCAGGGGAAAGCGTTAGTGAATTCAGTTACGGGGGAGGATGAGGTGCTGGAGCGAGTTCTTCCTTTAGTTAAAAAGTATGGAGCTGCTGTCGTTGCGATTTCTAATGACGAGACTGGTATTTCCGAGGATCCAAACGAACGGTTCTCCGTTGCGAAAAAAATAGTGGAGCGTGCGGCTGACTACGGAATTCATTACAGCGATGTCGTTGTTGATCCCCTCGTAATGCCCATAGGTGCTATAAATACTGCGGGTCTACAGGTGATGCATGTGGTTCGACGTTTGCGGGACGAATTAAAAGTGAATACAACCTGCGGTGCATCAAATGTAAGTTTTGGGTTACCAAATCGCAATGGTATCAATAGTGCATTTCTGACGATGGCGATGGGTGCAGGAATGACCTCTGCAATTACAAGTCCTTTGCACTTAGAGGTTATGCAGGCAGTAAGAGGAGCTGATGTGATGCTGGGCAAAGATCCCAATTGTGCTAATTGGATTAAAGCGTATCGAGAGCCTTCTGCTGACGGAGCACGATCGGGTCGATCTGGGCGGCGTCGGTCTCGGTAACACCTCCATTTTCCAAAAGGGAATGTCATGGGTGAAAAGCAGGTAAAAGTCGTATTTACTCCCTCTGGTCGGAGAGGGAGTTTCCCTGAGAAGACTCCGTTATTAGATGCGGCGCGAAGTCTTGGGGTTGATATAGACTCGGTCTGTGGTGGCCGAGGCCTTTGTGGTAGATGCCAGATTATTTGTGCAGAGGGTGAATTTCCTAAGCATCAAATTTCTTCTAAAAAAGAACATTTATCTCCTATAAGCGAGACTGAAAGGAACTACAGTCAACGGAAAAAGTCATTGGCTGAGGGGCGTCGTTTGAGTTGCCATACCCTTCTACTCGATGACTGCGTCATTGATGTGCCTCCCGGCAGTCAAGTTCATCGGCAGGTTGTTAGAAAAGAGGCTGAATATCGAGATATAGAGCTGGATACATCTACTCGATTATATTGTGTTGACGTTCCTGAGCCAGACATGGAGATACCCAAAGGAGATCTTCAACATTTATTTGATGCCTTGGAAGATAGCTGGGGTTTGGTCGACTTGACTTGCGATATTAATCTTTTGAATGATCTTCAACCTTTGCTAAAGGCAAACTCTCGAACTTTGACCGTGGCGGTTCATAGGAATCGAACAATTATTGCCCTCTGGTCAGGATTTCATGACATTGCTTATGGTGTCGCAGTGGATGTTGGATCCACAACTGTCGCGGCACATATGTGTGATCTTTCAAGCGGAGAAATTTTGGCCAGCTCTAGTTTGATGAATCCGCAAATCCGGTTTGGCGAAGATTTAATGAGCCGAGTTTCATACGTAATGATGCATCCTGAGGGCGCGAAAGAAATGACGAGCGCGATTCGTGAGGCTCTAAATACTCTATTTGATGGCGTTGTCAAACAAGTTAATGGGAGTATTTCCGATATTCTTGAAATCACCCTTGTTGCAAACCCAATCATGCATCACTTACTTTTGGGAATAGATCCTGTTGAGCTTGGTGGTGCACCATTTGCCCTAACGATTGCTTCTGCGGTTGAGGTTCCTGCTCGTGAGCTAGATTTGAGAATTAACAATGGTGGAAGGCTGTACGTCCTGCCATGCATAGCTGGGCATGTTGGTGCTGATACTGCTGGTGTTATTTTATCTGAAGAGCCTCATCAACAAGATGCTATGACCTTGCTTGTAGATGTTGGTACCAATGCTGAAATTGTTTTGGGCGATAAAAATCGATTGCTAGCGTGCTCAAGTCCCACTGGGCCAGCTTTCGAAGGAGCGCAGATTAGCTCTGGCCAACGCGCTGCTGCGGGAGCTATTGAACGAGTCAGAATTAATCCTGAAACATTGGAGCCGAGGTTTAAAGTGATTGGTTCAGACTTATGGTCGAATCAATCAGACTTCCAAGAGGAAATAATTAAGTTTGGTATTACTGGTATTTGTGGGTCTGGGATCATTGAAGTTGTTGCAGAAATGTATTTGGCGGGAGTGATTACTGTAGACGGTATTATTGATGGATCATTAATCAATAAAACTGCAAGAGTTGTTGAAGATGGGCGCACTTTCTCCTATGTATTGCATGTTGATGAAAATGAGACCAATAATTTACAAAGTCAATCGTCTATATTAATTACACAAAATGATATACGCCAAATTCAACTGGCGAAAGCCGCTCTCTATGCTGGCGTGAAACTGCTAATGGACAAATTAGCTATAGAAAAAATAGATCGAATAAGGCTTGCTGGAGCATTTGGTAGTCATATTAGTGTTCGACACGCCATGATACTTGGATTGATTCCAGACTGTGTTCTTGATCAGGTATCTTCCGCTGGTAATGCTGCGGGTACGGGCGCGCGCATTGCATTGCTTAATCAGCATTCAAGAGGAATGATAGAAAAATTAGTTATGGAGATTGAGAAAATTGAAACCGCCTTGGAGCCTAGGTTTCAGGAATATTTTGTGGATGCAATGGCTTTTCCTAATAAGACTGATACCTTTGCTAACCTATTTTCAGTTGTTAAACGGCCACTCGAAAAAAAGGTGCTGTCTGCAAAAAGTGGTAGGAAGCGTAGAAGAAAATAAAAATGCTTTTTTTACTATCCAGTCTTGGCATATACTCGCCAAAAAGAAGTGATAAAAAAATTAAACTTCTATCTAATAAATTTAGAACTACTTGAATTTGGAGCTTCCAATATGGCAGATGTAGTCGACTACTCTGCTCTGAACGCCGATGCCGATCCCGCTCTGCATGTCAGTTTTTTATTGCTTCCGGAATATACGTTAAGTGCTTTTGCAAATGCCGTGGGAATTTTGCGGATGGCTAATCGCCTTAGGGATAAAACTCTCTACACGTGGTCGCTTCATAGTCTGGATGGAGAACCTCTTATCTCCAGCTCTGGCTTGGAAATTTCACTTGATGATAGCCTTGAAAATACTGATCATGCAAATATCTTAATGGTTTGTGGTGGCTACTCCATAAAAAAATATTGTGATAAGAGGTTGGTCGATGGGCTTAGAAAAGTAGCCAAACGTAAAATTCCAATTGGAGGTATCTGCACAGGCAGTTATGCGTTGGCATTTGCTGGGCTCCTTGATGGCTATCGCTGCACTATCCACTGGGAAAATATTGCAAGTTTTAGAGAAGAATTTCCAAAATTAGATATTTCTTCTAGTCTGTTTGTGATTGATCGAGATCGTTACACGTGTTCTGGAGGCATCAGCTCAATTGATTTGATGCTTAATTTAATTGCTAGTATTCATGGGCATCAATTAGTCCAACAAATCTCCGAACAATTTACCTGCGATCGCGTTCGTACTGAAAAGGATGCTCAGAGAGCGCCATTAAAGTATCTTATTGGAGCAAGTCAGCCAAAATTGGTCGATGCGGTAACTTTGATGGAGAGTAATATTGAAGAGCCGCTGACCTTAGATGAGGTTGCCGCATATGTGGGTATATCAAGACGTCAACTAGAACGTTTGTTTAACCGATATCTTCATTGCGCACCCTCACGTTACTATCTGGAGCTTAGACTGTCTCGGGCCAGACTTTTACTTTTGCAAACTTCAATTCCGGTAATAGATGTAGCTATTAGTTGTGGGTTTTCTACCGCGCCCCACTTCAGTAAGTGCTACAGCGACCTGTATGGAAAACCTCCAAGTAGTGAGCGTCGCGTGCTGAGATAGTAGTTTTAATTGCGAAATTCTGTCGGTTTTTGGCCAAAGGTGTCTCGAAAAGCGCGTGAGAAATGAGCAGTATCAGAAAATCCACAATCTTGACCTATTTCGGTCACAAGACGTCCGGTATTCTTGAGTAGCCATAAACCATAACGTAGCCTGATTTTACGATAAAACTTTTGTAGGCTCTCCTTTGTATCTTTGACAAACAAACGTTCAAGTTGTCGCTTAGAAATAGATAATCTCGAAGCAATTTCGTCTGAGCTAAGTGGCCTGCTTAAATTCTGTTCCATCAAGATTAAAGCGCGCGCTACCCATTGATTATTTACCTGATAATCGGCACTGGGTTGAGGTTGAGGGGCATCGGCTGGTCGAGGGTTGTCCATTACCAAAATTCGTAGGCTTTTTCTTGCCCAGCTTTGTCCTAAATGTCTTTCGATAATATAGGCAGCTAGATCTGCGGCAACCGCACCACCAGCACAAGTAATTCGATCACCATCATCAACAAACAGCTGGTCCGCAACTGGGATTATGTCTGCGAAACGATCCGTTAGATCTTTATAATGGAACCAGCTCACGCAACAGCGCCTATGGTTCATCAACCCAGCTCGTATCATAACGAAAGAGCCGGTACACAGACCTATTATTGGCGTGTGGACATCGTTTGCCTCTTGAAGATAATCAACAACGTGTTGACTCCCTTTTAAAGTAGTATCCAACAGCCCGCCTACAACCACTATATAGTCGAATCCTGATGGATCACGGTATAGTTCCCAGGGCTTTATCGTAATTCCTGCGCTGGACGTAATGGCTTTTAGATTTGGTCCCATGATGGTCCACTGACAGTTTATTTGGCGGCTCTTATCACCTTCATCAGCGGCCAAACGAAGTGCATCAACGAATGCTGAGAAAGGAAGTAGAGTGAATCCTGGCATAAGAACGAAACCCACTGAGAGGTGAGTAGAGTCAGAGATTACTACTGGTCTATCTAAAGCCAAAAACTTATCTCCTTAAGTCGCTTAAGTTCAATTAATTAGGTAATTTAGTGTCCAATTTAACGACATTTTAGCCTTAAATCTGTAATTTTGAATAAAGATTATTGTTTTTGTCGTTTTTAGATGGAAGATTGACGTTTTTATCCTAGCAATTAAGTTGTCAATGCTGGTTCAATCGCGTGCTTGACTAAATTCTGCTCCCAAAATAATGAAAAGATATTCTGGCTTTAGCCTTTTTAAAAATGCGTTCAGCTACCATGAAAATTGGGAGAAGGTCTGGCGGAGTCCTGTTCCAAAGAAAGAATATGATGTAATTGTTGTAGGTGGTGGTGGACATGGATTGGCCACCGCATATTATCTTGCTAAGGAGCATGGCATAACAAATGTTGCAGTTATCGAGAAAGGCTATTTGGGCGGCGGAAATACTGCTAGGAATACCACAATTATTCGGTCAAATTACCTTTGGGATGAGGCGGCGCAGCTTTATGAGCTGTCTCTTAAACTTTGGGAAGGATTAAGTAAAGAGTTGAACTACAACGTCATGTTTAGCCAGCGTGGCGTCCTTAATCTAGGTCATAATCTCCAAGACATGCGTGATATTGAAAGACGAGTTAATGCAAACCGCCTTAATGGCATTGACGGTGAGGTTGTCACACCTGAAAGAATTAAAGAAATAGCACCTCTAATAAATATTTCTCCAAACTGCAGGTATCCCATATTGGGAGCATCTTGGCAGCCTCGAGGTGGCACTGCACGGCATGACGCAGTTGCCTGGGGTTATGCACGTGCCGCTGATGCACTTGGAGTGGATATGATCCAGCAGACTGAAGTAATAGGCATTCGTAGAAAAGATGGCGCAGTTGTGGGTGTGGAAACTAGTAAGGGATTCATTGGCGCTCGGAAGGTTGCCTGCGTAACTGCTGGGAGTTCGGGGTTAGTGGCCGGAATGGCGGGATTGAGGCTGCCTGTGGAGTCTAGACCCCTCCAGGCTTTGGTGTCAGAGCCAGTAAAGCCATGCTTGGATACAGTGGTTATGTCTAATGCTGTGCATGGCTATGTTAGTCAATCTGATAAGGGAGACTTGGTTATTGGTGCTGGAGTTGACAGCTATAACGGTTATGGTCAGAGAGGTTCTTTTAATATCATCGAACATACTGTCCAAGCGATATGTGAGCTTTTTCCTGCCTTCAGTAGAATCCAAATGAATCGTCAATGGGGTGGAATCGTGGATACTTGCCCAGATGCCTGTCCCATCATTAGTAAAACGTCAGTGGATGGACTTTATTTTAATTGTGGATGGGGTACGGGGGGATTTAAGGCGACTCCTGGATCAGGCTTTGTTTTTGCGGATACGGTAGCGAATGATAGGCCTCATCCCCTCGCAGCCGCATTTAATATTGGTCGATTCAATACAGGTGCATTAATTGATGAGCATGGTGCTGCTGGTGTTGCCCATTAAATTTTCTTTTAGACTCAGGTACAGCTCTCTATGCTACTAATCTATTGTCCGCATTGCCTCGAGTATCGAGAGGAGGAAGAGTTCAGTTATGGAGGTGAGGCCCATATTAGCCGACCTGTTGATCCGGAGAAGTTAACCGACGAGGAGTGGGGCGATTATTTATTTTTCCGTAAAAATCCGAAAGGAATTCATCATGAAATGTGGTTTCACAGTTCTGGGTGTAGAAGGTACTTTAATGTAACTCGAGATACCTTAACGTACGAAATTTTAGAGACTTATGAGGTTGGTTGTACTCCCAAAATTACGGGAATCAGCTCATGACACAAGTAAATCGACTTCCAAATCTTAGCCGAATTAATACAAGTAAGATCATTAACTTTACTTTTAACAGTAAACCCTACCAAGGATTTGCTGGCGACAGCCTTGCGTCTGCTCTATTAGCTAATGGGATCAATGTGGTTGGTCGCAGCTTCAAATATGCGCGGCCTCGCGGAATTGTAGGTCATGGGATGGAGGAGCCTAATGGGATTATACAACTAGGTTCTGGTGCAGCGACTGTGCCCAATTTAAAGGTGACCCAGATAGAGCTCTATGAGGGCCTTGAAGCATCTAGTGTAAATGGTTGGCCCAGTGTTAATTATGACGTTATGAGCTGGCTCGGTGCTTTTGGACGATTAATGCCTCCGGGCTTCTATTATAAAACATTTATGTATCCACAAAAGCTATGGATGACCTATGAGCATTTTATTCGTAAAGCAGCAGGCCTCGGTAAGTCTCCTGTAGAGGACGATCCAGATTCATATGACACCATTAATCAGCATTGCGACGTCCTTGTAGTTGGAGCTGGTCCTTCGGGGTTAGTGGCAGCGCTAGAGGCTGGTCTCGCAGGTGCTCGTGTAATTATTGCTGACGAGCAAAGTGAATTTGGAGGAACATTACTTGCATCCAATGAAAAATTTGATGGTCAGTCAGCCAATGATTGGTTAGTGGCTATTTTTTCCCAATTATCCTCTTTGAGAAATGTTAAATGCCTAACTCGTAGCACTGTATTTGGTTACTACGATCATAACTTTTTAACAATTTTGGAGCGACGCACCGATCATCTTGGCATAACAGCCAGTTCGGAACCTCGGCAGTGCATGCATCGGGTAAGAGCCAAGCAGGTTGTGTTGGCTACTGGAGCCCTTGAGCGGCCTTTGGTCTTTGCTCACAATGATATTCCAGGCGTTATGCAAGCCTCCTCTGTATCGACCTACATCAACCGATTTAGCGTTGCTCCTGGAAATAAATTAGTACTTGCAACAAATAATGACAACGCCTATCGGACTGCAATCGACTGGCATAACGCTGGCAGAGAGGTAGTTGCTGTTGTTGATTCTCGCTACTCACCTAATGGCGATTTAGTTAAGAAAACAGAGTCCATGGGCATCAAAATTTACGATGGTCATGGTCTGATTGAGGCAAAGGGAGGCAAGCGTGTTAAATCGGCGCTCATAGCTCCACTGAGTATTGATGGAACTGAGGTCATTGGAGCTGTTAGGCGGCTGGCATGTGATTTAATAGCAACCTCCGGGGGGTGGAGTGCGGCTATTCATTTAAGCTCTCACACAGGAGCTAAGCCAGTTTGGGATGAAGAAATTGTCAGTTTTAGACCGGGGGACTCTAAGCAACAGGAGTGTTCTGTTGGTGCTTGTAAAGGAACATTTGGCTTGCATGATGGCCTTGTTGAGGGCGCTATTGGCGGGGCGAGAGCTGCGCATTGTGCTGGTTTTGGTGATGGAACAGTAAAAACATCTTTACCTAATGTAATGCAAGTTGGTGAACGGCCACAGCAGGCCCTATTTTTAGTCCCTCACACTAAACCCACAAGTCGCGCTCCGAGTCAATTTGTTGACTTCCAACTGGATGTTAGTGCTAGTGCTATTGAACTGGCGGTTCTGGAGGGTTTTGAATCAGTTGAGCATGTCAAGCGTTACACGGCACTTGGCTTTGGAACCGATCAGGGCAAGCTGGGTAATATAAATGGTATGGCTATCTTGGCCAACGCGCTGGGACAGACTATTAGTGAAACTGGAACTACTATTTTTAGACCCTCCTATACTCCGACAACATTTGGCGCTATTGCCGGAAGGGGAATCAAAGAGTTGTTTGATCCTGAACGTTATACCGCAATGCATCGATGGCATCAGGAGCAAGGTGCAAAGTTTGAGGATGTTGGTCAGTGGAAGCGCCCTTGGTATTTCCCTCAGGGAAACGAGACTATGCAGGAGTCGGTCAATCGCGAGTGTCTTGCAGTGCGAAATAGTGTGGGTATTCTTGATGCTAGCACACTGGGGAAGATTGACATCCAAGGCGCTGATGCTGCTGAATTTATAACTCGTATGTACACTAACTCCTTCCTTCAGTTGTCTCCTGGAAGGTGCCGTTATGGGGTAATGCTTAAAGAAGATGGGATGATCTTCGATGACGGAGTTTGTGCCTGTATTTCTGATAATCATTTCCTTATGTTCACCACAACCGGTGGTGCAGCTGGAGTTTTGGCTTGGCTAGAATTATGGCAGCAGACAGAATGGCCCGAGTTACAGGTTTATTTTACGTCGGTCACCGATCATTGGGCTACGGCAACAATCTCCGGACCTAATGCGCGAAATGTTATTACTAAAGTGTGTGACGACATTGACTTTAGCGCTGAAAATTTTGGCTTTATGGAATGGCGCGACGGAAATATTGCTGATGTTGCCGCTCGAGTTTTTCGCATCAGTTTTACCGGAGAGCTCTCCTATGAGGTAAATGTATCCGCCAATTACGGACATCATGTCTGGGAAAAGCTTATTGAGGCTGGAGCTGAATTCAATATTACTCCCTATGGAACCGAAACCATGCATGTATTGCGTGCAGAGAAAGGCTTTATCATTGTTGGTCAAGATACTGATGGATCCATGACACCTGCGGATATGAATATGGATTGGGTAATTGGTAAGAATAAGAGCTTCAGCTTTATTGGCGAGCGATCCTTAGGGAGAAGTGATTCGGTACGTGCAAATAGAAAACAACTAGTAGGACTTAAAGCTATTGATCCCCTGACAGTTTTGCCCGAGGGATCGCAGATTGTTAATGATCCTGAGCAGGCAATACCGATGGACATGCAGGGCCATGTAACATCAAGCTATTACAGTGCCAATATGGGACATTCTATCGCTATGGCTGTGATCAAGGGCGGTCTAGATCGTATGGGTGATATTGTGTATTGCCCATCGGCGGATGGAACCAATGCTGCGGCTCAGATAGTTAGTCATGTATTTTATGACCCAACAGGAGAACGTCAGAATGCTTGACAATAAGGTTGATCAGCAGGCTATGCGTTCTCCACTTCACTTCATGAAAGGCCAGCGCTCCAAATTTTTGAATGACGGTGACGTTGGTTTGACAATCACCGAGATCAGCGATAGTTGCTATCTAAATCTGCGTGGTAAATTCGATGATGCTAACTTCGTTGGAGGCATTGACGGAGTGCTAAATCTTGAGCTCCCAACAAGACCAGGAACATTTTCAGCGAGTGATTTAGAAACAATTTTTTGGCTTGGTCCAGACGAGTGGCTCATTATTAGCAACCGGCCAGCTAATTTCCTCCAACTGAAGCTCAGAGAGGTGCTTCGAGGACACAGTGCGGTAACAGATGTCTCTGGTGGGTACACTAAAATAAGGCTTGTGGGGCCTTCCTTGCCTTCAGTACTGCAAAAGGCAAGTGGGTATGACTTTGAAGCTTGGCTGCTCGATGATACAAACCAAAGTAGATGCGCTCAGACAAATTTTGCTAAAGCAACTGCCCTGGTAGCACTCAATGAGGATAACAGTTTCGATGTGGTTGTTCGGCGCAGTTTTGCGGACTACATCGCACAATGGCTTTTGGATGCCGGAAGAGTTCAGGGCTGCCTAATTCATAAGTAAATTATCCATCTTTTTGGTACACTAATTGCTCGAAAGCTATTGGGTAATTGGCGATGATTTCCTCCGCGATGTCATATACCAAGAAGAGAAAAGTAATCGATGGTAAGAGTATCGCTTACGTTGATGTTGGTCAGGGCTCTCCAATCATTCTATTGCATGGAAATCCGACCTCCTCTTATCTATGGCGAAATGTAATTCCTCATCTTGAAGCGAAGGGAAGGGTGATAGCGCCAGATCTGATTGGACATGGTGATTCAGAAAAATTGCCTGCTGATCAAGGCCCAGAGCGCTACTCATTTATGGCGGCGTATTATTATCTGAATTTACTACTTGAAGAACTTGGAATTACCACTCATGTGACTCTAGTTATTCATGACTGGGGCAGCGCCCTTGGTTTTTATTGGGCTCAGCAGCATGCTGATGCTGTTAAAGGTATCGCTTATATGGAGGCTATTGTTTGCCCAATTACCTGGGATGATTGGCCTGAGTCAGCTCGAGGAATATTTAAAGGATTTCGTTCGGACAAGGGTGAAGATCTTGTTTTAGAACGGAATATGTTTGTGGAAGCGGTACTACCCAGCTCAGTGATACGCTCACTGAGTGACGAGGAGATGGATCAATACCGAAGAGCCTTCGCTAATGCTGATGACAGGCAACCGACGCTTAATTGGCCGAGACAAATACCCATTGATGGCGACCCGATGCATATGGTTAAACTTGTAACAGATTATGGGCATTGGATGGCATCTAATAAAGGCTTACCCAAATTGTTTATCAATGCAGATCCAGGATCAATTTTGACTGGGAGAGCACGAGAATATTGTCGGACATGGCCCAATCAGAGGGAAGTTACTGTTTCAGGATTACATTTCATTCAAGAGGACTCACCCAAAGAGATCGGTGTTGCTGTTGCGGATTGGTTGGATACTATTTAGATTATGTAAAAGAAGGAGATATAAAATGGCGGATACTCCAGTTTATATGTTAGTTAATTTGAAAGTGACCGATGCGGATGAGTATCGTAAATATGAGAAAGGATTCTTTGGAATTTTGAAGCGATATGGTGGCCAGTTCATCACCTATGATGATAATCCAATTGCCCTGGAGGGAGACTCTCCAAGGGACGGTCGAATGATTCTATTCAGTTTTCCTTCACAAAAATCTGCAATGGATTGGTGGGCTGATGAGGAGTACCAGAGCCTAAGTCAACATCGAAGAGCCGGCACAACAATGGAGTTTTTAACAATGATTCAAGGAATGCCACCTCGAGGCTAGTGTTATAAAACTAATAAACACGTTTAGATCTGATAACATAATACTGACGCGAATTTTGTAGTCTTAGACTTTTAACAAAGAAATACCGTTGAATAATAAATTTAAAGGAAAGTGTGTGATGAAGACTCGTATCGAGAGCGATAGTATGGGAGATTTGCAAGTTCCTCAGGAAGCTTTATATGGAGCGCAAACACAGCGCGCAATTAATAATTTTCCAGTGAGTGGTAGAGCCATGCCGGAGGCATTCATCCGTGCATTATTGTCGGCTAAAGCTGCTGCGGCGCAGGCTAACTTAAAGCTAGGACTTCTCCCATCAAATATAGCTAACTCTATAAGTGATGTCGCCAAAGAGTTGCTCGCGCGCGAGGACTTGATGACCCATTTCCCTGTAGATGTTTTCCAAACAGGATCCGGTACCAGTTCTAATATGAATGCTAACGAGGTATTGGCTACTCTGGCATCGAGCAAGAGTGGAGAGACTGTTAGCGCTAACGATCATATTAATTTTGGTCAGAGTAGTAATGACATTATTCCTAGTTGTATTCACATTAGCTCTGCATTGGAAGTTAAAACAAGTCTTTTGCCTGCACTTAACCATCTTCACGCGGCAATCTTATCGAAGGCAAAGTCAGTAGATCACCATATCAAGACAGGTCGAACTCACTTAATGGATGCTATGCCGGTTCGGCTTAGCCAGAGCTTAATGAGTTGGGCTACTCAAATTGAGCAAAATATTTACTTTATTAATTCTATTTTACCCAAGCTCCAGACGTTGGCTCAAGGTGGGACAGCTGTTGGGACAGGTATTAACGCCGATCCAGAATTTGCGAATGAATTTAATAGGCAGTTAAGTTTATTGGTTGGAGAAGAATTCACCCCAGCTGATAATTTGTTCACTCACATAAGCACTCAAGATATGGTTGTCTCTCTCTCAGGCCAGTTAAAGGCAACGGCGGTCTCTATTATGAAAATAGCTAATGATCTACGTTGGATGAATTCTGGTCCTCTTGCGGGACTGGGCGAAATTTCGCTCGAGGCCCTCCAGCCTGGATCCTCTATAATGCCTGGAAAAGTGAATCCGGTTATTCCTGAGGCTGCAGCGATGGTTTCAGCTCAAGTGATTGGGAATGATATCGCAATTACAGTTGGTGGACAGGCTGGTAATTTTGAACTGAATGTTATGTTACCGATGATCGCTGATAATATTTTATCAAGCATAGAGCTTTTAGCTAATGTAAGTAGGTTGCTTGCAGACAAGGCAATAACTACTTTTACAGTGAATGATGGTCAGTTGAAGCTAGCCTTGGGGCGAAATCCGATACTTGTAACAGCACTTAATCCCATCATAGGATATTTAAAGGCAGCTGAGATTGCGAAAAAGGCCTATAAAGAGGGTCGGCCGGTCCTTGACGTCGCTGAGGAAGAAACCGATATACCTAGAAAAGAGTTAGAGAAGTTGCTCGATCCTGCTAAGTTAACTGAGGGCGGACTGGGATAGCGTTGTTATCTTGAAAGTCAGGCTTGGTGAACATATATTCTGGAAACAACCAGCAGGGCAGTATGCTCTTGGATTGCCGGATCCTGTAATTTTATAAGTGGCTTAATGAAATAACTGGGAAGGAGATTTAATATGTCTGATTTATCTGGAAAAACGTTGTTTATCAGCGGTGCGAGTAGAGGTATTGGTTTGGCTATCGCAAAGCGAGCGGCTAGAGATGGGGCTAATATTGCTATTGCAGCTAAGACTACTGAACCCCACCCCCGACTTCCAGGAACTATTTATACTGCTGCCGAAGAAATTGAATCAGCAGGGGGTAAGGCGCTACCTCTGATTGTGGATGTTAGGTTTGAAGATCAGGTACAAAAAGCTATGGATCAAACCGCTGAGTGTTTTGGTGGTATCGATATATTAATTAATAATGCCAGCGCCATTAATTTATCAAGCACTGAGTCATTGAGCATTAAGGGCTATGATTTGATGCATAATATAAACACCAGAGGAACTTTTCTTTGCTCTCAGAAAGCTATCCCTTACTTACGAAAGTCAGAAAATCCTCATGTTCTTAACTTATCTCCTCCTCTAAATATGGAGGTTCGTTGGTTCCAAAATCACGTAGCCTACTCAATGGCTAAATATGGTATGAGTATGTGTGTTCTTGGTATGAGTAGTGAGTTTCAGCGCGACGGCGTTGCTTTTAATGCGCTCTGGCCAAGAACAGCAATTGCAACAGCGGCTGTGGCTAACCATCTGGGTGGAGAGGCGATGATAGCGCGCTCAAGAACTGTAGAAATCATGGCTGATGCCGCTCATATTATATTAAATCGCGATAGTCGCGAGCATACGGGAAATTTCTATGTAGATGATGAGGTCTTGGCATCTGAGGGCATAACCGATTTGAATAAATATCAAGTAGATAAGATGCTAAATGTATCTGAGCTGACGCCAGATTTTTTTGTTTAATAATAATTTTTTTTGAGGATTTTTATCGTGGTTTTAACAAGATCATTTAAATTTTTATCGATATTGTTCTTTATGATGGCGGTAGGTTGTGGCGGAGGTAACAATATAACTGATGAAGATATCCCTGCACCGCCACCTGCTCCTCCAAAGGGTTTGCTGGTGTTTGCTGAGGATGAGCAACAATTTTTGGATGTTGTATCGCAAGCTGTTGTTGAATTCGGTGAGAACTATCTAAATGCTGAGGAAAGAGCGTTTGCTGCGGTCGAGGACACTGGGCAATCTTATACCACCACATATACTTTGGAAGCGTCTGTTGATGAGCATGATGTGGTTAAGTATGACGGAGAGCATTTATTTATTGCTCCGAGTCGGAGTATGGACTGTTGTTTCATACTTAGAGATGCCATTCCATCAACATCTGATGATTCAAATCAAACTGAAAGAGGTATCAGAATATTAAGAACTAACCCTGAAGAGGCTAGTGCAACTGAGATAAGTACAATCCCAATAGACGGCAACCTCACCGTAGAGGGCCTATATAATCAGGACTCAAAATTGGTTGCCCTACGTAGCTCTAGCTGGTGGGGAACATTTGGTGAAAATTTTAGTCGCTTTTCCTCTTGGGAGGGCCAAACAAGCGCGTTAGATATCTATGATATTAGCACTGTTGATCAGCCTGAACTATCTTGGCAACTTGAGTTGGAGGGGGGCTTTGTAACTAGTCGGCGAATTGATGAACATGTTTACATGATTTCTCGACATACCCCAGATATACCTGGACTAATAAGATATCCGTCTAATCAAGAAGAGATTGATCAAAATATATTGTTGCTAACTGAACTAAGTGCGGAGGATGTTTTGCCTTCCATACTTATTAATGGAGAAGCTAGTTCTTTAATTGAAGCTAGTGATTGTCTTTTTATGGATAAAACCAACGAAATCGCATCAACTTACTATGGCTTTCCGGTGATGACTTTTGTTGTTGCAGTTAATACAGAATCTGAATCAGTATCGGGGATTTCCTGCTATATGGGTGATGTAACAGGAATTTATGTCAGCGAAAATGCTATTTACTTGACCCAATCGGACGGCCAGGAAGATGATGCGAGAACCTTAATTCATGGATTTGAGGCATCCAACGAGTTGACTTATTTGGGATCGGGTGCTGTTGATGGCCATCTCTGGGGTAGAGGTGAGGTAGACTTCAGGATGAGCGAGCATGAAGGATATTTGCGTGTTGTCTCGACAAAATATATAGGTCCATGGGATGCCGAGGACTCTATTGATCATCAGTTATCTGTCCTTAAAATATCCCCAGATTCCCTTGATCTTGATCTGGTAGCCACTCTCCCGAATTCAAATCGTCCTGACAAAATTGGTAAGCCAGATGAGAGCCTTTATGGTGTAAGATTTTTCGGAGATACCTTGTACTTGGTCACTTTTGAAACCATTGACCCTCTCTATGTATTAGATTTATCTAATCCTGAAGAACCAATAATTGCAGGGGAATTGATGGTACCCGGCTTCTCTGATTTTCTTCACTCCGTGAACGATGACTTGTTGCTGGGACTGGGAGCCGATGAAGAGGGACTTGTTAAGCTCGAGCTTTTTAATGTAGAAGACATGAACGCACCATATTCCTTGGGAACTCATACTCTAGGTCGAGGCGGCTGGAGTTACTCAGAGGCCAGATATAATAGGCACGCGTTTACCTATCAACAATATGATGATTCTTCGGATCGGTTTGCAATTCCGTTGACTGACTATGGTGGAATGCAAGATGATTATAGTGAGAAACATAGCCTTTACCTTCTTGAGATAGCTGACAAAGATAGCCCTTCGTTAGCGTCAATAGTTGAAATTGGGAGAATAAATGCCATTTCTGAGAGTTGGGATGGAAGTGGTCCCCATCGCTCTGTCTTCGATGGTGACGCGGTCTATTTTATTAATGGCTCATCGGTTTATTCGACTCTGTGGACTAATCCATATGAGCAGGGTGGACCCTTCTAATCGTTATTTTTTTAAAATTTTATGCGAATCAAACAAATTGGTTGGATGCCCCAATGTCAAAGGCAACTACTAGACGATCCCCTTCACCTTGATAGGGTTGAGTTGCATGCCATAAATAACTTGGGAATAAAACTAAAGAACCTGATGTAGGCCTAACACTGAAGTCTGGTTGTAATTCATCTTTGGTTTTGAAGGGTGGCTTTCCAAGTTGCAGATAACCAGCATTTGAGGAGTCGTCAATGACCCGAGGGACATTAATATAGCATGCGCTGCTGTACCAACCCTTAGAATGAATATGTGATCTGTGGAATCCGCCTTGTCTTGTCCGGATCGACCAACTTGCATGGAAGTAAGGTTGATCAGGATAATTGGTAATTACAGGGTGGGTCTGAGCTAGACCTTGTGACATTAGATTACTAAAGAAAGGAAATGATACTTTGGTGATAGATGCCTTTAAATTATGTATTTCCTGGTGTTGACTCTGAGCAAATAAATTTCCTGGAGTCTGAGTTCCAAATTTTACAGATTGCTGCATTGGCGCCTCATCGGTTATATGAAGGCTATTTAAATGAGTGATTAATTCCGCTCTCTCATTTTGAGATTTTGCATTCTGATCATATAGGTCCAGATTAGATTGTAAAATCAACTTATCATAGTCAGCCAGCTCCAAGTATTTTTTGTCATCCAGGCATCTGAGAGCGGTAACTAATAATGCTAGATAATATTGATTTCTTGGTTCAGCATTATTGAGTTTGATTGCACAAGAATAACTATCGCTATAATTTCCAAGTGCAAAGTGGGCCAAACATTCTTGAATCTGATGCTTTGGTCTATATTTGGAAAGTTTAACAAATTTGAGCACTTCATCAGGGCGATCTTCAGCGGCCATTAGCTTAAGATGCACAGATTCCCAAGTGGGATTTTTCCCAATATTCTGCTTCCATTCATTTACCAGATTTTCAGCTTTTTTATATTCCTTCGCGCTGATCAAACAATTGATGAAGTTGGTGAATAATTGTCGTGAAGGATTTTTCT
>ERZ802830.632-NODE-632-length-35258-cov-7.01452_pt1 | contig 35258 bp, 35 predicted proteins | sample MGYA00345654_ERZ802830 | MGnify/ENA primary metagenome ERZ802830 (study PRJEB30503, sample SAMEA104212375) | marine metagenome | biome: Westerlies Biome; feature: [SRF] surface water layer (ENVO:00010504) within the epipelagic zone...; material: water... | reverse complement strand
GAACACTATTGTCTTTTAAAAAAAAGGGCTTCAAAATAAAAGTTATTTTTCTAAGTGATGGAGAAACGTCAAGGATTAATTATGAGTTTAAAAAAAATTTAATAAAAAAAAGATGTGAGCAAGCAAAATATGTTTCTAAAAAATGCAAAGTTTGGCTCCAATAGCATTACATTTTGCGCAAATGTAATAAATGCACAGTGAATTGGGGCTATTTCGCTATTTTTGGAGGGTCTTATGAAAAAGAAAGAGTACGATGTAGTGATCTGTGGAGCGGGAGCCGCAGGCTTATTATTTGCTTACAGACTCAATCAAGATCCCTTTTTCAAAAACCATAGTGTTTTATTAATTGAAGCTGCCCCAAAAAACACCAACGATCGTACTTGGGCTTTTTGGGAAAAACAGTCAGGCCCTTTGGAAGAAATCGTATATCATCGGTGGGAGCAAGGTCTTTTCAATTCCAAAAGTCACCGCCAAGAATTGCATTTTCAGCCCTACACCTACAAAATGATTCGTGGTATTGATTTTTACAATCATATTCGTCCACGATTGGAAAAAAACCCACAAATGGAATGGGTGCAAACTCGTGTTTCATCGTTTGTAAACCAGCAGGAAAGTACCCTAGTCCAAACCGAGCTAGGAAGCGTGGTGGGAAAGAAAGTTTTTTCGAGTATTTACCATGAAAGCCTTGTGAAAAATCAAAAGAAATATCCCGTGTTGCAGCAACATTTTGTAGGGTGGGTGGTCAAAACAACGGATGCTTGTTTTGATTCAAATAAAATCACTTTTATGGACTTCGATGTGCCAGAAAGCAAGGCTACTCGTTTCATGTATATCTTGCCATTTAGCGCAAACAAAGCATTGTTGGAAGACACCTTTTTTTCCTCCACACTGCTTTCTAAAGAGGTATATGAAACGGCTATTAAAAACTATTTGAAAAGACTGGGCGTCACTTCCTACGAAATTCAAGAACGCGAACAAGGCAGTATCCCCATGACAGTATACCCTTTTCATCAACACAATACTTCTAGTTTATTGCATATTGGTACTGCAGGAGGATGGACCAAGGCCAGTACTGGCTACACCTTTCAAAATACGCTAAGCGAGACAGCCCGATTGATTGAGTTTTTAAAGTCAAAAGCTTCCTTAGATCGATTTCACCAATCCTCTAAGTTTGAGTATTACGATATGCTATTTTTAGATGTTTTGGCGCGTTATAACGAACGAGGCAGTGAATTATTTAGTTTAATGTTCCAGAAAAATCCAGTACAGCGAATTTTCAAATTTCTAAGTAACGAAACTGGTTTTTGGGAAGACCTCCTTATTATGCGTTCTTTCCCAATCCGATGGTTTATTTCAGCCTTTTGGAAACGTTTGTTCTAAATTTCTCGCTGTACCAAATAATGTGCCAATTCCGAAAAGCGTTGTTTGTGATTATCGGCAAGATTCATGGTGTTCAACGCTTCAAAAGCTCGATCTAAATATGTTTCCATTTCGTTTTTTATGGCTTTTATTGCATCGGCTTTTTCAAACAGTGCTTTGACCGCTTCAATTTTCTTCAGAGCATCTTTGGGCTGACTTCTGTAGTGGGCCTCTAGTGATTCCTTTTCTGCCCCCTTTAGTTGGGTGCTGGCATACAAATAGAGAAATGTTTTTTTGTTTTCAATAATATCTCCTCCAAGTTGTTTCCCAAAGGTTTTTGGATCGCCAAAAGCATCTAAGAAATCATCTTGAAGCTGAAAAGCGATTCCTATATTTTTTCCGTATTCAAAAAACGACTCACAAGCAGACAAACTCATTCCTCCGGCAATAGCTCCCATTTTAAGACTGGCTCCCAGTAACACAGCTGTTTTTTTTTCAATCATCTCTAGGTAATTGGAAAGACTGACAATTGATTGTTGTGGGAAATCCATGTCGAGTTGCTGGCCTTCACAGACCCATCGGGCAGTCGCACTAAGGGTTTGCGTCAATTGTTTGAATATGGTGTCTTCATATGCGGCTAGGTATTGGTAGGCGCAAACCAAGAGGACGTCGCCGGAAAGGATACCAATATTGTTATTCCATTTTTGATGAACAGACGCTTGACCCCTCCGCATGGGGGCTTCATCCATTATGTCATCATGAATCAAGCTGAAATTGTGAAAGGCTTCTACGGCCATGGCCACAGGCAAGGCCTTCTCCTGAGGTTGACCTCCAGCTTCGCAAGCCCACAATGCTAAAAGAGGGCGAATACGTTTGCCACCTAATCCCATGATGTAGCGAACCGGTTCGTATAGATTTTGTGGGGATTCTCTCGGTAATTCCTTCTCCATGTAGGCAAGGAATAGAGATTTTGATGCGTTTAATGCTTTCATTCAATTCAAAAATACGACAATTCCAAACAGAAGAAAAAACGTAAAAAACTTCTTTGGTATTCAAAGTTTCCTAATTATTTTTGCGATGAAATTACTATGCGAAACAAGATTTTAGAAACTTCGAGCGACAAGTTTATCCAGTTCGGCTTTAAGAGCATCACTATGGATGATATCGCTACAACGCTAACAATCTCTAAAAAAACTATTTATGAGCATTTTGACAACAAAACTGATTTGGTCGATGCTTGCGTAGATTTTGTTTTTGATGAAATTGCTCGAAAAATACAATACATTCAAAAAATTGAGACCAACCCCATAGAAGGGTTATTTCAAATAAAAAAAATAGCTCTTAAACACATGGCCAATTCCAGTCAATCTCCACAGTTTCAACTCCAAAAATATTACCCTGAAATTTATGCTAAACTCAAAAAAAGGGAGTTGAATGTTATGGGCAAAGGGTTTAAAAAAAGTCTAAAACGAGGTATTAAGATGGGGCTATTTAGGCCCAGCATAAACATTGAATTAATCACCCGCTTGTATTTCAATGGCATGCAAGGACTGCGCAATCCAGAGCTCTTTCCAGCTGAAGAATACAAACCCAATCAACTTCTTGAGAATTATCTCGATTACCATGTTCGTGCTATAGCAACTCCCAAAGGCACCCTACTACTTGAAAAATATAATACCCAGAAAAACCAATGAAAAAAACCCTATTTTATGTCTACCTAGCTCTATTCTTTAGTGGAGCGGCACAAGAAACTTCCACAGTCCTCAATTTGGATGCGGCCATTGAATACGGATTGACCAACAACCCCAACATTCAAAATGCCAGTCTTGAAATTCAGAAAGCCTACAAAGAACGTTGGGCTACCATTGCCATTGGGTTGCCACAAATCAGCGTTACTGGCAATTATCAAAATTTTCTGGAACTCCCTGTTTCACTTGTCCCTGCTGAATTTTTTGGAGGTCAGGAAGGAGAATTTTCTGAATTGCGTTTCGGAACCACTCAAAATATGATTGGAAGCGTGAGGATGAATCAACTGTTATTTGATGGCTCTTATATTGTGGGGGTGCAAGCTTCTAAAATTTTTTTAGAAATCTCAGAATTGGGCTATGATAAGACAAGTTTGGAAATTCGAAAAGCAATTATTGATGCTTATGGAACGGTTCTGCTTGCTCAAGAAAATGCGGCCATTCTAGCCAAAAACAAATCCAACATCAAAAAAACACTTGAGGAAACTCAAAAAATTATAGCCAATGGACTGGCAGAAGAAGAAAATGCTGAGCAATTGGAACTCACACTTTCAAGAATAGCCACTCAACTTGATTACGCAAACACTTTACAGGATATTACGATGAGTATGCTTAAGTGGATCATGGGGATGCCCGAAGAAAATCGAATAACATTGGAGCAATCGTTAGAAGAATTGGTTGCACTTAAGATGTTGGAATCCAATGCACCTTCGGTGCTCACTATAGAGAACAACCTCGATTTGAAATTTGCTGAAAATGATCGCACTTCAGAAGAATTGCTCTATCGCTATGAAAAATCTAAAGCACTCCCCAAGCTATCCGCCTTCATCAGTGGTACTTATACAGGAAATTCCAACGAATTTACGTTTACCGATCCCGACCAAAAATGGTTTGGGTCTTCCCTTTTTGGAATCAATCTGGAAGTTCCTATCTTCAGTTCCTTGCTTCGATCTTCCAACACCCAGAAAGCAAAATTGTCACTAGAACAAGCCGAGATTCGTTTGGTAGATACTCGAAATCGGTTGGCTATCGAATTGGAAATGGCCGTCAACGAAATGGATTTAGCACTAAAGAATTACACAACATCAAAAAAAGACTTGGCGCTAGCGGAGCGAATTGAACAAAAGAATCAAATAAAATACTTAGAGGGGCTTAGCAGTAGCTTTGACCTTCGACAAGCACAGCAACAATTGTATACCACTCAAAATCAATTTCTGCAATCGATGAAAGCAGTTATTGATGCAAAAACAAATCTTGAAACCCTCACCAATACAGCGAATTAAATACCATGAAAAAGAATTTTATCCTATTCAGCCTCGTACTCTTAACCCAATGCGGGGGAGAAGCCCCTGCTGATGTTAACAGCCTTATGAAAAATGGCAATTTGGCCGACTTACAAACGTTGAAAACAAAAAAGCAAAAGGAACTCAACCAACTCAAGCAGGACATTGACAAGTTAGACAGTGCCATCCGAAGTCAAGATGCTGAAAAAAAATTATTATTAGGCACCGATATGATTCTTGAGTCCCAAGAATTCAAACACTATGTTGCATTTCAGGGAACCATAGATACCGATCAAAATTTGGTCATTTACCCCGAGATTCCAGCATTGTTACAAACTATCTATGTTCAAGAAGGACAGCGTGTTAAAAAGGGAACGGCACTAGTGAAACTAAGTGATGGAGGACTGCAGGATCAACTCGAACAAATGCGTTTACAGCTAGCCCTAGCCAAGACTACCTTCGAAAGACAACAAACACTGTGGGATCAGAAAATTGGTTCAGAAATACAATACCTCCAAGCCAAAACCAACTACAACACACTCGAAAAAAGCGTTTCGCAAATGAAAGATCAGGTGGCCAAAACCCTCATCAAAGCTCCATTTGATGGGATTGTCGATCATATCATCGCCGATAAAGGAGCTAACCTTGCTCCAGGGGCGACTCCTATATTGCGTTTTGTCAACTTGGATCAAATGCACGTGACAGGAGAAATTCCAGAAATCCATTTGCCCAACATCCAGCTCAATTCCGAAGCCAAAGTAACTATTCCTGTTCTCAGAAAACAATGGGAATCAAAAGTTTCATTGGTAGGAAACTATATCAATCCCAACAATCGTTCTTTTCGAATAGAAATAGAATTGGACAATAAAGAAGGGAGTTTGAAACCCAACATGACGGCTCAGGTTCTACTAAATGACTACACCAATTCTCAGGCCTTGTTGGTACCACTAAAAAATATTTTGAAAAACCAAGATGGACAAAGCTATGTCTTTTTGCTAGAGAATATTGAGGGGGAACCCAATACATATAAGGCCATAAAAACATTTGTTGAAACAGGAATCGAGTCCAATAATGCCATGGAAATTATTAAAGGACTTCAAGTTGGGGATCGAATCCTTCAAGAAGGGGTCCGATTAGCCAAAGACCAGCAACGCATCAAAATTATTAATTCATAAAGGGCTCGAAGCGCATGAAAAAATCATCCAAACTCAAAGAATTCGGACTCTCCTCTTGGGCCATTGATCACGCTACGGTCATTTTTGTAATAATCGGTCTTTTTTTCTTTTTAGGGATCTCAGCCTATTTGAATATGCCCAGGGAAAACTATCCAGAGATCAATACCAATGAAGTCTTCGTAAGTTCTGTTTTTCCAGGAAATACCGCCGAAGACATGGAAAGATTGATCACCGATCCTCTGGAAGAGCAACTCAAAGGAGTATCGAATCTAGTCAAAATCACCTCATCTTCCTTAGAAAATTTTTCTTTGATTACTGTAGAATTCGATGAAAATATCAGCAAACAAAGCGCTAAAATCCAAGTGCAAGACAAAATTGACAATGTAGTCTCATCGGCCGATTGGCCTACGTTTAATAGTGCTAAAATTGAGCCTACTGCTTTTGAATTTAGTCTTTCCGAAGAAATTCCGATTCTCAATATTGGCCTTTCAGGAGACCTTCCTATAGAAGAGTTGAAGTACTACGGTGAATTATTACAAGATCGAATCGAACAAATGCCTGAAGTAAAAGAAGTAGCGCTTCGTGGCGTTCAGGATTTCGAAGTAGAAATAGCCGTTGATTTAATGAAGATTTCTGCAGCTACAGTTTCTTTTGACGACATTATCAATGCCATTCGAAGAGAAAACAGCACCATCTCTGCGGGGAATATTGTTGGGGATGGATTGCGTCGTAATATTCGGGTTTTAGGAGAAATTGAAGCTCCAGAGGATTTGGCAGAAGTGGTTATTAAAAACCAAGACGGAACTGTTTACCTAGGTGACATTGCAAACATCCGTTTCAAAGAAAAAGAAATCAATTCTTTTGCACGGTCCAGCGGGAAAAAAGCACTGGTATTGGACGTTAAGAAACGAAGTGGAAAAAACCTAATTCAAACCGTTGAACAAATTCGGGCGATTATTTCCAAAACCGTTGCCAATGAGTTTCCTTCCAGCATTGATATTGAGATTTCAAACGACCAGTCGAATACTACCAAAAATATCGTAAGTGATTTGGCCAATAATATAATATTTGGAGTGCTTTTGGTGATTACGGTTTTGATGTTTTTCTTGGGATTCCGCAACGCCTTATTCGTCGGTTTTGCCATTCCCATGTCTATGTTTATGTCTTTTATGGTTCTAGACTTCTTAGGCAATACCATCAACACTATGGTGCTCTTTGGTCTTATTATGGGCTTGGGAATGCTTGTTGATAATGGGATTGTTGTCATTGAAAATGCCTATCGCCTAATGGAAAAAGATGGCATGAATGCCATCGAAGCCGCTAAAAAAGGGATTGGTGAGATTGCCTATCCCATCATTATCTCTACAGCAACCACCATTGCCGCATTTTTACCCCTTGGCTTTTGGCCAGGCCTAATGGGAGAATTTATGATTTTCTTTCCTATGACTTTGTCAATTGTATTGGGGTCTTCTCTCTTTGTGGCTATTTTCTTTAACTCTGTTTTGGTTTCCCGATTCATGGAAGTAGGTGATCGCGAAATGACCCAAAAAAGTTTGTGGCGCTTAACATTTATTCTAGGCGGACTGGGTGTACTCCTGATTTTTAACGTAGGTACACTTCGCGCCCTAGGAACTCTTATGTTGCTCACCACTGCCTTATTCTGGGCATATAAGTTTTTTATTAAAAAATGGGCCGTCTATTTTCAAGACAATACGCTGGTCTCTTTGGAAAAATGGTACCGGGGTGCTTTGACATTTGCTCTCACAGGGCGCAAGCCCTACTTCTTCCTATTTGGAACGATAGGATTGCTCTTTTCCTCATTCATTATCTTAGGTCTGGCAGCTCCAAAAGTTGAATTTTTCCCCGAAAATGAACCTCAACAAATTTTAATTTACTCGGAATATCCTGAGGGAACATCTATCGAAAAAACCAATGCTACCGCAAAACGCATTGAAGAGGAAGTTAAAAAAGTGATTGATCAGGACAAGTATCGAGAAGGAGATACTAACTTCATGATCGATTCCAATGTCGCTGTTGTCGGAGCAGGGGCACAAAACCCTGAAACGGATCGTGGTGGAGATCAAGATATGCCTCACAAAGCCAAGATCACCTTGACCATGACGGAATTTAAATACCGACGAGGATTGTCTTCAGAGACCATGCGAATGGAAATACAACAAACACTAAAAAATAAATTTCCAGGTATTGCAATTTCTGTTGAAAAAATGGGGGCAGGACCCGCTGCTGGTTACCCTGTCAATATTGAAATCAGTGGAGAAAAATACGATCAACTCATTCAGGAGGCCAACAATATACGTGCCTATCTCAACCTAGAAAATATCCCAGGTGTGGAGGAGCTTAAAATCGATGTGAACAAAAGCAAACCGGGCTTGGCAGTTGAAATTGATCGCCGGAAGTCAGGAGGGCTTGGAGTTACAGCGGGCCAAATAGGCCAACAACTGCGACGCGCATTGTTTGGTGAAAAAGCAGGTATTTATAAGAAAAATGGAGAAGACTATGATATCAATGTTCGATTTGATGAGGAGGAGCGCCAAAATACCGCCATCTTACTAGATCAATATATCGTATTCCGAGATCAAGCCACAGGTAGAATTAAAGAAGTTCCAGTGAGTGCTGTAGCCCAGCTCGAAAACACTACTTCTTTTAGCGCAATCAAACACAGAGACTTACGCAGAGTCGTTACCCTATATTCGGCTGTCTTAGCAGGATATAATGCCAATGAGGTTGTGGATAATATCAAACAAAGTCTCAAAGGGTATACTCAACTCCCAGCAGAAGTCGACTATGAGTTTACAGGAGAAATTGCAGAACAAGAAACCAATATGAATTTCTTAACAGGCGCCTTGTTTACTGCTCTGGGTCTAATTCTTTTCTTATTGGTTCTACAATTCAACTCCATTTCCAATCCATTGATTATCCTTCTTTCCATCTTTTTGAGTTTCACAGGAGTCCTCTATGGGATTAGTATCTTCCGTATGCCCTTTGTTATTATGATGACCATGATGGGAATAATTTCGCTATCGGGGATAGTGGTAAACAATGGAGTAGTTTTGATTGACTATACCCAACTATTGATTGCAAGACGAAAAGAAGATTTGGGGATTCCATTTCAAGAACTGCTTCCTAGAGATGAAGTTCAAGAGGCCATTATTGGTGGAGGGGTTGCTCGCTTACGCCCTGTATTACTCACAGCCATCACTACTATTCTGGGGCTTATCCCACTTGCCACAGGGCTCAATATTAATTTTTTCTCATTGATGAGCGAATGGGATGCAAATATTTATGTTGGGGGAGATAACGTAATTTTCTGGGGTCCCCTAGCTTGGACAGTGATCTTTGGCTTAACTTTTGCTACCTTCCTAACATTGGTCATTGTACCTGCTTCTTTCTTTTTAATCTATCGATTGAAATTACGAATACAGGCATTTCGAAAGCCAAAAGAACTTAATACCTTAGCGGAGAATTAGATACTACTATGCTTCGAACAACCAATTGTGGTGCCTTGCGCCTTTCAGAAGTTGGCCAAAAAGTAACCCTTAGTGGGTGGGTCCAAAAAACGCGCAATAAAGGCTTTATGTTGTGGGTCGATCTTCGTGATCGCTATGGGATCACTCAAATTATTTTTGATGAAGAACGCAGTCCAAGGAGAGTCTTCAAAGAGGCCCAACAATTGGGGCGTGAATATGTCATCCAAATAGAAGGAGAAGTTATTGAACGTGAGTCTAAAAACCCCAATATGAAAACTGGAGGGATAGAAATCCTCGCCAATCGACTCACCTTACTGAATCCCTCTAGCACGCCACCCTTCACCATTGAAGATGATACCGATGGAGGAGAAGAACTCCGCATGCAATACCGCTATCTTGACCTTAGACGAACACCTGTTCAGGATAGCCTCATTTTTCGTCACAGAGTCGCCTTAGCCGTCCGCAACTATCTTTCAGGCGAAGGATTCATTGAAATTGAGACCCCCTATCTGATCAAGTCCACTCCTGAAGGAGCTCGTGACTTTGTGGTACCCTCTCGGATGCATAAAGGCGAATTCTATGCCTTACCTCAATCCCCTCAAACCTTCAAACAGTTACTTATGGTGGGGGGTATGGATAAATATTTTCAGATAGTAAAATGCTTTCGAGATGAAGATTTACGATCCGATCGACAACCCGAGTTTACCCAAATTGACTGTGAGCTGGCCTTCGTAGAGCAAGAAGACATTCTTAACCAATTTGAGGGACTCACCCAACACTTGATTCAATCTCTCCTCGGAGAAGACGTTGGTGTTTTTCCTAGAATGACCTACGATGAAGCCATACGTCGGTATGGAAATGACAAACCAGATATTCGATTTGGGATGGAATTTACCGAATTAAATTCCATGGCTCAAGGAAAGGGATTTGGAGTTTTTGACAGTCAAGAATTGGTCGTCGGCATTGCTGTTCCAGATGCAGCAGAATACACACGGAAACAAATTGATGCGCTGATTGATTGGGTGAAACGTCCTCAAATTGGAGCGCTTGGCTTAGTATGGGTCAAATGCAACGCAGACGGTAGCTTCAAATCTTCGGTTGACAAATTTTTTAGCACTGAAGACCTTAAAGCTTGGGCTAGTGAAACTAGCGCTCAAGCTGGTGACTTGATACTAGTAATGGCAGGGGAAGCTCAAAGCACGCGTAGACAACTGAGCGCCTTGCGGATGGAGCTAGCCGAACGGCTGGGTCTGCGAGACCCCAAGGTATTTGCTCCACTCTGGATTACTGATTTTCCCCTGTTGGAATGGGACGAAGAAAGCCAGCGCTTCCACGCCATGCATCATCCCTTTACCGCTCCCAAGCCAGAAGAAGCTGACCTATTAGCTACCGACCCTAAAAAAGTTAAAGCCAATGCTTATGACCTAGTCCTAAATGGAAATGAAATTGGGGGAGGCTCTATTCGAATTCACAATGCAGAATTGCAACAAAAAATGTTTGACCTTCTCGGTTTTAGCCCTGAAGAAGCCCAAGCACAGTTTGGGTTTTTGATGGATGCTTTTCAATACGGAGCTCCCCCTCACGGTGGTATTGCTTTTGGTCTCGACCGTTTGGTTGCTATTTTAGCAGGAAAAGAAACCATACGTGATTATATTGCCTTTCCGAAAAATAATAGTGGCCGTGATCTTATGATTGATGCGCCAACAGCTATTGATCCGCTGCAGCTAGACGAATTGGGACTTAATATTCAACCGAATTCTTCTGAATGAAACTCCTTTTGAAAATTCTATTTTTGAGTTGGTTGGGAGGGCTTGTCTTTGGCTTTTATACTCGTATTCAAGATTTTGCGATGGGTGAAAAAATAATTGGTTTTTCTGTCTTGGGAGCCGTGTTTATTTACCTTCCGCTCTTTCTTTTCCATCGCTGGAAAGGGAAATCGCTTTCTGACTATACCCTTACTCCGGAAAATATGCAGCGGATGCGATCTAAAAAAAAGAACGAATAATCCCTGCAAAATAACCATCACACAATTAATTGATGTAACTTGCGTCAAATTTGTAAATATTAATAATGACTGGTACAGTTAAATTTTTCAATGAATCCAAAGGATTTGGTTTCATTACGAACGATGAGTCAGGTGATGATGTATTTGTTCACGTTACAGCCCTTGATGGGTTGACACTCCATGAGGGTGACAAAGTTGAGTATGTAGAAGAAGAAGGTAAGAAAGGGAAGCAAGCTTCTCAGATTAAGCTTTTATAAAATATATATGTAGACTGTTAAAGCGCCCTTTGTGGCGCTTTTTTTATTTCCTTTTTTCTGCAAAAAACTGTTGAATGAGCGAACTGGATTCTGCTCCAAAAACGCCTTCAGTGTATGCCGTTTTTGGGTGAAGGGCTACCTCTGCCGATCGGAATCCTCTGTGAGGATCTGCGGCTCCAAAAACAATGCGTTCCAATTGACTCCAGTAGAGCGCTCCCGCACACATCACACAAGGCTCCATTGTTACGTAAAGCGTGCATCCTTTGAGGTACTTCCCATTCAAAAAATTAGCCGCAGAGGTAATGGCCTGCATCTCAGCATGGGCCGTGACATCGTGGAGTTGTTCTGTCAGATTGTGAGCGCGAGCAATTACTTTTTGCTGGATCACAACTACGGCCCCCACAGGCACTTCTTTTTTTTCATAAGCTATTTTGGCTTCTGCCAAAGCCTGTTTCATATAATATTGGTCGTCAAAAAGCTGTTCCACAAGCGTAAAAATACAAAAATGTCTCTCCCAAAATGGGATATCCTATCTTTGTCGGATGCGGCTAGAAAAAATAACAGAACCTGCCATTTTAAAACAACTTTCATCTAAAGATAGAGCGCATTTGTGTGTTCAAATTAGGGAACGAATTATCGCAGTAGTTGCACAAAATGAAGGGCATTTGGGAGCCAGTTTGGGCACCGTTGAACTCACCGTTGCCTTGCACACTGTCTTCAATAGCCCTCAAGATAAAATCATATGGGACGTGGGCCACCAAGCCTATGGTCACAAGCTATTGACAGGTAGAAATAGTGCCTTTGAAACCAACCGCCAATGGGAAGGGCTTAGTGGTTTCCCTGTCCGATCAGAAAGCCCCCATGATAGTTTCGGCACAGGACACGCAGGAACTTCCCTATCTGCCGCCTTGGGTATGGCCTTAGCTTCCGGTCTTCAAGGTGATTCTTCTCCTTGTTATATTGCTGTAATTGGGGATGCCTCCATCGCAACAGGGATGGCATTTGAAGCTCTTAATCATCTAGGTATCACACAAGCCAATGTATTGGTGATCCTCAATGATAATGCCCATAGCATCGATTCCAGCGTGGGTGCTCTCAATGCTTATTTTGAAAAAATTAAAAAAGAGACCACAACAGAAACCAATCTTTTTCAAGCGCTTAACATCCCATACTCAGGTCCAATAGACGGGCATAATCTTGAACTGTTGATTCATGAACTGAAATCCTTATCCAAATCACAGGGGCCAAGAATACTCCATATTGTTACCACCAAAGGCAAAGGGCTTGCCGAAGCAGAAAAAGATCAGGTTCGCTATCACGCTCCCGGAAGATTTGATCCTCATACAGGAAAAATCAATCGAATTGTGCAAGGAAATTCCGCTAAATACCAACAAGTAGTGGGAGAAAGCTTAGTGGAATTGGCCAAAACGAATAAAAAGCTGATCGCCATTACTCCTGCTATGGTAACTGGAAGTGGATTGAGTGATTTTTTTACCCAGTATCCAGAGCGAGCTTTTGATGTAGGAATTGCTGAGCAACACGCCCTCACTCTTGCTGCCGGTTTTGCCGCTGAGGGGATGCTCCCTTATTGCTTCATTTATTCTACCTTTTTGCAAAGAGGATATGACCAACTTATTCATGATATTGCCTTGCAAGAACTCCCTGTCGTTTTTTGCATTGATCGGGCTGGATTGGTAGGACACGATGGCCCTACCCATCATGGTGTATTTGATATCGCTTTTTTGAGGGCCATTCCCAACATGACGCTAATTGCTCCTTCTGATGTCGAACAACTTCGACATTTCTTATATACAGTCCAAGACACTAGAATAGGTCCAGTAGCACTGCGCTATCCCCGGGGCTATGTACATCGAAACGATTGGAAAAAACCATTTCAAAAACTCCCCTGGGGGAAAGGAAAACAACTCAAAAAAGGGAGTCTATTGGCGCTTGTTAGTATCGGAACTTTAAAGCATACCTGTCAGAAAGCAATTGAAGAATTGAGTGATCCTGACGTATGGAGCCACTTTGATTTGATCTTCATTAAACCCTTAGATACGGCTTTACTGCATCTTGTTTTTGGCGAGCACAAGCAAGTGGTAGTCATTGAAGAAGGAGTTCGCCAAGGGGGAGCTGCTTCTGCATTGATGGAGTGGGCACAGGAAAACAACTATCTATGCCCCATACACAGCATAGGCATTAGCGATCATTTTATCTCTCAGGGGAAAACCGAAATCCAACTAGAAGATCAAGGCTTGAATGTCGAACAAGTCCGAAACCGACTCGAACAGATTGCTTCTAAAAAGCTTTGATTTCGGGCTTTTTATCCTCTGAGAAAAGAGTATTTTAGAAGAAATTTCATCATGGCTACTCCAAACCGACTTTTCCTTCTCGATGCTTATGCGCTGATTTTTAGAGGATATTATGCTTTTATCAAGAACCCAAGGATCAATTCCAAAGGGATGGATACATCAGCGATCATGGGTTTTATGAACTCCCTACTTGATGTCATCAAACGAGAAAGGCCCGACCACCTAGCCGTTTGTTTTGATAAAGGCGGTTCTCAAGTTCGGAATGAACTCTTCACCGATTACAAAGCCAATCGAGACGAAACGCCAGAAGCCATACAGATTGCTGTCCCCTACATTCAGCAATTGTTGGAAGCGATGCAAATTCCAGTAGTGGTTAAGGAAGGTTACGAAGCAGACGACATCATCGGGACTCTAGCCAAACAAGCAGAAAAAGAAGGCTTTGACACCTATATGGTTACGCCAGATAAAGATTTTGCCCAGTTGGTTTCAGAGCACATTTTCATGTACCGCCCAGCACGAATGGGAAATGGAATCGAAATTTGGGGAATCCCCGAAGTGCAAGAAAAATTTGAGGTAGAGCGTCCGGAACAAGTCATTGACTACCTTGGCATGATGGGAGATGCTGTTGATAATATCCCTGGACTGCCCGGTGTGGGGGATAAAACAGCCAAAAAATTTTTGAAGGAATATGGCAGCATGGAGGCCCTGCTCGATAATACAGATCAGCTGAAGGGCAAGCTCAAAGAAAAAATAGAAGCCAATAAAGAAATGGGACGACTTTCCAAAGAATTGGCAACGATCCTTTTGGATGTCCCTGTTACTTTTGATGCCAAAGCATATCGCCTCACTGACCCCGACCATATGGCTGTAGCCAAGCTTTTTGAAGAATTGGAGTTTCGCCGAATGCAGGAGAATTTCAATAAAATTTTTAGTGCTGCAACAGAAGCAACCACCACTACCGATTCCCTACCCACAGAAAAACCCCCAACGCCTACGAGTGGTTTTGACCTATTCAATCAACCCGGAACTGGTACAGCATCTGAAAAAACTCCCTCAGGACTAGAAGCTTCCCAACATTGGTATCAAACAATCGACAGTCCCACAGCACATCAATTATTGTTGGAAAAATTATTACATCAAAAGAGTGTCTGTTTCGATACCGAAACAACGGGACTAGATTCCTTGCAAGCGGAATTGGTGGGTATCGCTTTTTCTTGGGAGAAGGGAAAAGGGTATTACTTAGCACTGCCAAATGATTTTTCCTCCTGCCAATTAATTGTACAACAGTATCAACCATTTTTTAATCACCCAGGTATTGAGAAAATAGGTCACAACCTCAAATACGATATCAAAGTACTACTTAAATACGGTATCTCAGTGGCTGCCCCAATCTATGATACTATGATTGCACACTATCTCATCAATCCCGATATGCGTCACAATATGGATGTATTGGCCGAAACTTATCTGCAGTATACTCCACAATCTATCACAGCGCTCATTGGGAAAAAAGGAAAAAATCAATTGTCTATGCGACAAGTTCCTGTGGCCCAACAAACTGAATATGCTGTGGAAGACGCCGACGTTACATTTCAATTGAAGCAGCATTTTAGCCAGGAACTAGCTAGTGGTGGAACACAAGAACTTTTCGACAGCGTAGAATTGCCTCTAGTCCCTGTACTAACGGCCATGGAAGCGGAAGGAATTTGTTTGGATACTCCCTTTTTAAAAAATCTTTCGGTTGAATTACAAACCGATATTGATGCACTCGAAAAAGGAATTTACGAGCAAGCAGGAGAAACTTTCAATTTGGCTTCGCCCAAGCAACTAGGACCTATTTTATTCGATAAACTCAAACTGGTTGACAAACCCAAAAAAACTAAAACAGGTCAGTATTCCACCGCTGAAGACGTCCTTTCTTATTTGGCCAAAGACCACCCCATTGTCGATAATATCCTTGAATGGCGATCTCTTCAAAAACTACAAAATACCTATGTCACTGCCCTTCCTCATGAAATCAATCCCAAAACGGGACGCATCCATACAGTCTACAATCAAGCCGTTGCTGCCACGGGAAGATTGAGTAGTAACAATCCGAACTTACAAAATATTCCTATTCGAACGCCAAGAGGACAAGAAGTCCGAAAAGCCTTTATTGCTAAAGACGATCAACATGTTCTTTTGGCGGCCGATTATTCCCAAATTGAACTACGTATCATAGCGGCTTTGAGTAAAGACCCAGCAATGATCGCTGCATTTCAAGCTGGACAAGATATTCATACTGCCACCGCGGCACGTGTTTTTGATGTGACTCAAGAAACCGTGAGTCGTGCCCAAAGAAGTCAGGCAAAGACTGTCAACTTTGGAATTATTTATGGGGTTTCTGCCTTTGGTCTCAGCCAACAAACTGACTTAAATCGCACAGAAGCCAAAGAATTGATTGACACCTATTATGCCAGCTATCCGCAATTGCGAAACTACATGAGTGAACAGGTCGATTTTGCTCGAGACAATGGTTATGTTAGCACAGTTCTTGGCCGTCGCCGTTATCTAAAGGACATCAACTCACAGAATGCCGTTGTTCGAGGAGCTGCTGAACGCAATGCAGTCAATGCTCCTATTCAAGGGAGTGCCGCTGACATAATTAAACTGGCCATGATTCGGTTGCATAATCGTCTACAAGAAGGTCCCTGGCAAGCCAAGATGCTCTTACAGGTTCATGATGAATTGGTCTTTGAAGTTCCCAAAAATGAACTCGATGATTTTCAAGCCGTTGTGAAAAAAGAAATGGAAAATGCTTACCCACTGGATGTTCCTTTGGAAGTGGATCTAGGCGTTGGGCAAAACTGGTTAGAGGCCCATTAAAGGCGTTCTTAACTCTCGTCATAAAGCCCTGTTGATTGTTTCTTTCTATTTCAAATTTGGCTATATTTATTCATTAACCATAAACACTATTCAAATGAAAAAACTAATCGTACTCTTAGTATTGTTTTCCATAGGCGTTCAAGGTCAGGTTTGGGACCGTGAATACTGGGTAAGTTTTACCTACAAAGCGGCCAAAGGACAAGAAGCCGCTTTTGAAAAAGCTGTCAAGGAAAAAACCAAAAAATTCAATCAAACCCCTGAAAACGCAATCTTCACCTTTGAGATTATGAATGGGGAAAACACAGGAACCCTTTGGCGGTTTGTACCGCGAAAAACACGTGCATTTTTTGATCAGGATAGCAGCAAAGAGCTAAACTATTGGTCTAAAAATGTAGGCCCCTATGTGGGAGAAGAATCAGGACAAGTGGTTTGGATTCGCTATCTCAATGCCAGCCACAACTTTGACAATCCCAATCGAATGCCCAAAAAATACTATCGAGTGACTACATACTTCGTAAAACCTGGACAAACCGATCATTTCATGCTTTTACAGGAGCGATTGGCGAAACTTTCAACTGCCTATGGTTTTACAGGTGAGCGTGCCCTTTTCCGAGCAGAGAGTGGTGATAACCCTCGTAAATTCATGTCCGTTCTCGGCTATGATGCCCATGAAGGAGACATGAAATGGACCCAACGTCCTGAAGGAAAAATGGTTCCAGAAATGTATGATGATATGTTTGGGGATGGTGCCTGGGAGACTGATTTTCAAGCTGCAAATGAAGCCTTAGAAACTTGGCAACTTCGTGAACGAATCATGTTTCGCCCCGACTTGTCTTTTGGAATGTAATAACAATCTCTTTTTTCTCAATCACAAACCCACCCTTTGCGGTGGGTTTTTTTAATGGGCAACCGATTTTCGAAAAGCTGTAGGAGTTCTTCCTGTTATCTTTTTAAATACACGATTGAAATACGAGAGGCTTTCAAAGCCAGATAAAAAACAAGCCTCCGAGCTGCTTCTTCCTGCCAATAACTCGCGTTTGGCATGAGTCACTCGATAACGATTCAAAAAGTCAGTAAACGTATAGGTCGTTCTTATTTTAAAATAGCGACAAAACGCTTCCTTAGTCAAATAACTGTAAGCGGCAACCTCGTCTAAAGTAACCTTACGGTGATAATTTTGATCGACAAAAGCATAAATTCGCTGGAGTCGTTCTTGTTCCTTGTGTCCAAAGTGACTCTCCACCGGTTTACTATGAAGCAATTCAAAAGTATCGGCTTGAGTCAGCGCTTCCAGAAGACGCAGTACTTGAAGATAACGCTGGAAAGCGGGAAGCGGCTCCAAGGCAAATAACTGCGCCCCAATTCGATCTTTAACATCCCCTGTAAAAGCAATACCATGTTGGGCCCGTTGTAGAAGATTTTGAATTGATGAAAGTTCTGGAGTCTGTGCCAAACTGTTGGTTACAAAACTGGGTTTGAGGTGCAATACTACTTTGCGATAGGTTGTTTGCAATCCGAAGTCGAAATTCAAATGAGGAATATTACTGCCAATTAAAACCAAATCACTTTGTCTATAGCTGCTAATATGACTCCCTACATGACGGGTGCCTTGGGAAGCTTCGATATACACCAATTCGTATTCGGGGTGGAAGTGCCAAAAAAATAAATCACTCAATCTTGGATTAAACATCAGGGAAAAAGATTGAGGTGTATCCTGTTTAAGCGATTCCAATTGCACTTTCATTTAACTAAATTAGTTTATTATTTATTTTCAAGCTATTTAAATATCAATATAGTTCAATTTTTGGTTAAAGAATTACAAGCCATCTTTAACGAGAAGAAAGATATTAGCGTAGATAAAAATGCTAAAGTGATGAAACCAACCTACGAAAGTGAGCACAAAAACATTCCAGGGAATCCTTCTACTGCCAAAAGCAGTCGGCATCAATTAAATCAGCGTTCTAATAATGAGCCATTGCGAGCACTTACCGAAGCCCAATGGACGCATTGGATTAGTAAAGGATATGTAGTAGTGCCCAATGCCATTTCTACCAAACAGGTGCAGCAAACAGAAGAATTGCTTTGGGAATTTGAAGAAAAAAATCCTAATGATTCCAGTACATGGTATGTCCCCCCTCGAGCCGAAATGGAAATGAAAGAATTGGTGGGTACGGGTATGGTGGAAGTGTACAACCACCAACACCAGTGGACCAATCGTCAAACCCAACGAGTATATGATGCTTTCGTCGATGTTTGGGGAATTGAAGAACTATGGGTGACTATCGACCGAGCCAATTTGAATTTTCCAGCTCGCAAGGAGCAACCTCAAAAAGGATTTATCCACTGGGATTACGATCCCGACACCAAACCTCAAAATGTTCAAGGGGTGCTTGCTCTTGGCGATCAGACTGACCCTGATATGGGTGGCTTTCAATGCATTCCATGGCTGTTTCAAAACTATGATATGTGGCGGGCAACACAACCTGAAGACCGCAATCCTTTTCAACCCGATTTGAAAGGACTTGAGGACAAAATCGAAAAAGTTCCGCTTCAAGCAGGCGATTTGTTAATTTTTAATTCGGGCTTGGCCCATGGCATTCGACCCAATAACAGTAAAAAAAAGGTGCGCATGGCCCAATACATTTCCATGATGCCTGCAGAGCCTGAAAACGAATCTTTAAAAAATTGGCGAATCCAGTCTTGGAAAAACCGAATTGCTCCTGAAGGCTATGCTTTTCCTGGTGATCCCCGCAACTGGGAACAGGAGCGTTACAGTAGAGCCAAATTGAATGCTTTGGGAGAAAAATTGCTAGGGCTAACTCCTTGGTAGATGGATTTACAACTCAAAGACAAAAAAATATTGATAACCGGTGCGACCCGAGGGATCGGGTTTGGTGTGGCACGCCGCTTTGCTGAAGCAGGTGCTCAACTTTGGATTCATGGAAGCAACAAAAAAAGTTGTGAAGTAGCACGAATAAAATTATTGAACGAGTACCCTTCGGCTGCCATTGTTGAATCTCCTTGCGATTTTTTGGATAACGAGGCATTATTTGTATGGATAAACGCCTTACCTGAAATGGATGTTTTGGTAAATAATTTAGGCATCTATCGATCCGAACCCTTCTTTGATATGTCGGATGAAGGCTGGTTTCAACAACACCAAGTAAATGTGATGGGTGGGGTGCGTCTTTGTCGTCATTTCATGCCCAAAATGTTAAAGAAAGGTTGGGGACGCATTCTTTTTGTATCCAGCGAATGTTCCCAATTAGTACCCGAAGATTTAATTGCCTACAGTACGACCAAAGCGGCTCTAGAAACACTAACAAAAGGCTTGGCCAAATTGACTCGAAATACAGCCGTAACTGTGAATTGTATTCAACCGGGTTCAACGCTCACAGAGGGGGCTGAAAACTTCCTCCAAAACCAATCCGAAGCCGCTGGAAAAACTGTTGAGGAAATAGCGGAAGAGTTTTTTACAGCACAACGACCCGCCTCAACACTACAGCGCTTTGCTACGGTAGACGAAGTAGCTAGCACCTTAGTGTATTTCTGCAGTCCACTGGCCGCAGCTACCAATGGCAGTTGCATTGCCGTTGACGGTGGCAGTACTTTGGGAACCTAAATAGAAATTGCTTCAAAAGCAATTTCAGGGCGCACACTAGACCCGGCCAACCAATCGCTTTCTTCGCTTTCAGAAAGCACCACCGGCATTCTCATTTTAGAATTGTGAATTTCTCGCATGATCCCTTTTGCTTGGGTGGTTACAATGGCAGCTGTTCGAATAAGCTCACCTGTATCTGGATTTGCCCATTGATCACACAAACCTGCAAAGGCAAATAAACTCCCGCCAGGTTTTCCTATCAAATACTTCTTCTTTTTACGCCCGTTTGTATCCAACCATTGCCATTCAAAAAAGCCATCTGCAATGAGTAAACATCGCTCAGCTTGCCGAAAAGAGGGCTTGTCTGTCATTGACTCCCATCGTGCATTGAGGGTATACTGTTGAATAGAATCCTCTTTGGCCCAATGGGGAATCAAACCCCACCGAAGGAGAGATAGTTGATGCGGCGTACTGGCGCAAAGGCCCGTTAATTCGGGATGAGCAAAGCCGTTATAAGTTCCCTTGGTGACTGGTCCTTTGGCTCTAAATCGTTCTTGAACCAACGCTTCAGAATGAGTTTGCTGTGCATGGAAACACATAAAAGTACAATTATGTAAATTCTCACTAGACAAGATAGGGAGTTCCTCGAAGACAAAAAAGAGCATTTAAACGCTAAAAAAAATAGCTGATTCTTGACAAATAATCAACTGAATTTGTACATTTGCAGCCCTGTAAAACATATTTACAGCCATCAAAATAAACAATTGTGGATACATTAAGCTACAAAACGATTTCTGCCAATGCCAATACAGTAACCAAAGAATGGGTACTGGTAGACGTTGCAGGCCTTCCCTTAGGACGCGCTGCGGCAGTCATTGCACGCCTCTTACGTGGAAAGCACAAACCCAATTTCACCCCTCATGTTGACTGTGGCGACCATGTCATTGTTATCAATGCTGCCGAAGTGGCTTTGAAGGGTAACAAATGGGAGCAGAAAGAATACATTCGCTACACAGGCTACCCAGGAGGTCAGCGCAGTTTAAATGCCACCCAGCTGCACCTCAAAGGAGGGCACCGATTGGTAGAAAAAGCCGTTAAAGGAATGTTACCCAAAAACAAATTGGGGGCGCAACTGTTCCGCAACTTAAGGGTATTTACTGGAAGTGAACACTCGCACGAAGCTCAAAATCCAACAGTTATTTCTATAAAAGAACAAATTTAATGGAAATCATTCACACGATCGGACGTCGAAAGACCTCAGTAGCCCGTCTCTATTTCTCTGAAGGAAAAGGAAGCATTACGGTTAACAAAAAAGATTACAAAACACACTTCCCCACCTCCATGTTGCAGTACAAGATCGAACAGCCGATGATGCTCACAGGAACTGAAGGTGCTTTTGATTTAAAAATCACTGTCAAGGGAGGCGGTATAACTGGGCAAGCCGAGGCTGTTCGCTTGGCCATTTCCAGAGCCCTATGTCAGCATAACGAAGAACATCGTGCTTCGCTCAAGCCAGAAGGTTTATTGACCCGTGACCCAAGAATGGTGGAACGCAAAAAATTTGGACAGAAAAAAGCGCGAAAGAAATTTCAATTCTCAAAACGTTAATAATACCCATAAGGTTTCTTCGGAAACCTTGCTCATTTATATATTGAACCAGTTGCTTGAACCGCTAAGGCGGGGATTAGTTTAGCATCTAAATAAGGCCATCGTCTTATTGCTATACCAAGGAACGTAAACTAAAAACTATGGCACAAACAGAAGTAAAAGATTTACTCAATGCAGGCGTCCACTTTGGACACCTTACCCGAAAATGGAATCCGAACATGGCCCCCTTTATTTATATGGAGCGCAACGGGATCCACATTATCAACTTATACAAGACTGCGGCTAAGATTGAAGAAGCCCAGGAAGCGCTTAAGAAAATCGCTTCTTCAGGAAGAAAAATCCTTTTTGTCGCAACCAAAAAACAAGCCAAAGACATCGTTGCGGATAAGGCCAAAAATGTCAATATGCCTTATATCACTGAACGCTGGCCTGGTGGAATGCTCACCAATTTTGTAACCATTCGCAAAGCTGTTAAAAAAATGGCAGCTATCGATCGAATGAAAAAAGACGGTACATTCGAAACCTTATCCAAAAAAGAACGTCTTCAAGTAGACCGATTGCGTGCCAAATTGGAAAAAAATCTGGGATCCATCACAGACATGACTCGATTGCCAGGGGCTCTTTTCGTGGTAGACATCAAGCGAGAACACATCGCTATTAAAGAAGCACGAAAATTAAAGATTCCCATCTTTGCCATGGTAGACACCAACTCTGACCCCAGAGAGGTAGATTTTGTGATCCCTTCCAATGACGATGCTTCGAAGTCTATTGAAAAAATACTAGGACTAGTTACAGAGGCAATTGCCGTAGGATTAGAGCAACGCAAGCAAGAAAAAGATGCTGAATCCAAAGGAGAGGATATGGAAACTCCAGCTGCTGAGACTTCATCGGCAACAGAAGTGCCTGAAGCCAAAGTTGAAGAAGCTGCCCCAGAATCATCGTCCGTAGTGGAAACCCCTGTATCAGAAGCTAAAACGGACACAACAGAAGAAAAAATTCCAGCTGTAGAGGAAGCTCCACAAGAGGATTTATCTAGCAAAACAGTTTCAGAACTGAAAGCCTTGGCTAAAGAAAAAGGGATTACGGGCTACTCTTCTATGAAGAAAGCTGACTTGATCAATGCCTTGAATAATTAATCAATAACATTAACACTAAAATTATACCCAGAGTGAAAATTACTGCATCAGAAGTCAATAAACTTCGGCAAGCCACAGGCGCCGGAATGATGGATTGTAAAAAAGCCCTTGTTGAAGCGGAGGGAGATTTTGATAAAGCAGTGGAAGTACTGCGTAAAAAAGGTCAAAAAGTAGCCGCCAATCGCGCAGATAGAAACTCAACAGAAGGCGCTGTATTGGCCAAAGTTAATGATGACCACAGTGTTGGTGTCGTAGTTTCAGTAAACTGTGAGACAGATTTTGTCGCAAAAAATGATTCCTATTTGGCTTTGGCCCAAAGCTTAGTGGATCATGCCTTAGAATTTGATACGCTGGAAGCTTTTTTGTCTTCCGAGTTTCAAGGAATGACAGTAGCTGAAAAATTAACAGAACAAACGGGAGTGATCGGAGAGAAAATCGAAATTGGAGCGTTCAAACGTCTGACTGCTCCCTTTGTAGGTTCTTACATACATGCTGGAAACAAAATTGCTACTTTAGTAGGCCTATCTTCCCCTTCGGACAATGCACCAGAGGTAGCTAAAAATGTAGCTATGCAAGCCGCAGCAATGAATCCTATTGCCTTAAACGAGGAAGGTGTAGATGCTTCGGTGATAGAGAAAGAAATTGAAATTGCAAAAGATCAATTACGACAAGAAGGCAAGCCCGAGGCCATGCTAGATAATATTGCCAAAGGAAAAATCAAGCGTTTTTTCAAAGACAATACTCTAGTAAATCAAGATTATATCAAAGACGGGAAACAATCCGTAGCAGCCTATGTGGAATCTGCTGCTCCTGGAGTAACAGTGACCGCTTTTGAGCGTGCCGCTTTGGTCTAAAAACAACTCTTTTTTAGTCCCCCTAAAACAACACCCCTAGAGGGTGTTTTTTGTTTTGTACCTTGGGTGGGTATGAGAGAAAAGAAACGTTGTCAATGGTGCGTGGGCGACCCCATTTACGAAGCCTATCACGACATGGAATGGGGCGTTCCGCTGCAAGAAGATCAGAGCTTGTTTGAGTTTCTTACATTGGAAACTTTTCAAGCAGGGCTCAGTTGGATTACAATTCTCCGCAAGCGTGAAAATTTTCGACTGGCTTTTGACGGCTTTGATTATCGACAAATCGCAAAATATTCCGAAACCAAAATTCAAACTTTACTTCATAATGCTGGAATCGTCCGTAACTCTCTTAAAATTCGAGCTGCTATAAATAACGCACAACACTTTCAAAATATTCAAGAGGAATTTGGATCCTTTTCAGATTATATTTGGCGTTTTGTTGCGCACCAACCCATTCAAAATCGCTATACGCATCACTCCGAAATTCCCTCCACTACGGTCTTGGCTAAAAAAATTAGTTTGGATTTGAAGAAAAGAGGGTTTCGATTTGTTGGGCCTACGGTGATGTATGCCCACATGCAAGCTACGGGAATGGTCAACGATCATGTGGTTGACTGTTTTCGGTACAAGGAGATACAAAAAATGGCTTAGAACGGCAGGTCGTCTTCTACTTCATTGGGACTTTCATCGGTAGGCTCAAAAGAAGTTGGAGGGGGCATGGGCGGAGTCTCTGAAGGAGCTTGGGAGGAATCCAGAACATCAATGCGCCATCCTTGTATGGAATTGAAATACTTGGTTTCCCCTTGAGGATTTACCCATTCTCTCCCTTTAAGATTAATTCCAATCTTGACATTTTGCCCCACTTGGAATGCATTGAGTAGTTCACACTTGTCTTGAACGAACTCCACAATTATGTGTTGGGGATACTGTTCTTCGGTAGTCACTACCACTTCTCGTTTACGAAAACCGTTGTTCCCATAGGTCTTTGTTTCATCGAGCCACTTAATTTTTCCTTCAATTTCCATAGAATCGTATTTGCTATAAAAATAACAAAACTTTGGGTTCGCAGCCCTTTTTTCAAATTGACTTATCTTAGGGCTTAAGGACTTTATTTCATGCGCAGTGTTTCCTTTTTAATACAAATTAAAAACAGCTGGCTTCTGATTGTTTTTGGTGTGGTAGCACTGATCCTGTGGAATACAAATTTGTTATTTGACCGACTCAAGACCGAAGAACGAAAAAAAATGGAACTCTGGGCCATGGCACAAAAAGAGTCCATTCAGAATCTAAGTCCAAGCAATCTTACCCTTGAGGTACTGCTTCAGACAGGTACCAACCCCATGATTCAAGTTAATTCGGAAGGGCAAATTATTGGTTACAAAAATATTGATTGGGAAAACAATCAAGATTCATTGATCCTATACAAGCAGCTAGAAAGAATCAAAGATCAAAATCAACCCATTCCTATTTATTACAAAAGCCCAGACATTCCCACCCCCTTGGTAGATCAAAAGTTGTATTATGGAGACTCGAGTACTTTACTCAAGCTCCAATACTATCCATTGGCGCTGCTACTTATTATTTTTCTTTTTGGCTTGGTTCTTTATTATGTTTTCAAAACCATCCGGATTTCGGAACAGAACAAGTTGTGGGCTGGAATGGCTAAAGAGACTGCTCATCAGATTGGAACTCCTCTCTCATCCATGCTAGGATGGATTGCTCTTGGTAAGGAAGGAGGGCTATCGAAACACACCAATCCCTTTAATGAAATGGAAAAAGATGTGCAGCGTTTGCAGTTGATCTCTGAGCGTTTTTCCAAAATTGGTTCTCTCCCGCAACTTCTCCCTCTAGATCTAGTAGATTTGACTCAAAAAACACTCACCTATTTAAAAAATCGCAGCGCTGATCAGATCCAATTTGAAGCTAGGCTTCCTGAATGTTCTGTGATGATTGATGGAAATCAAGAGCTACTGAGCTGGACTTTTGAAAATCTGATTAAAAATGGAATTGATGCGATGAAAGGAGTGGGTACTATTCGAATTTGGATGCAATTGGAGTCAAAGAAAGTACATGTCCACATTCAGGATACGGGTCAAGGCATAGCCAAAGAGCACCGAAAAAAAATATTTAATCCTGGTTATAGTACCAAAAAAAGAGGCTGGGGTTTGGGACTTTCTTTGGCCAAAAGAATCGTTGAAAACTATCATCAAGGGCGATTGAGGATTGAAAAAACGGAAATTGGAGTAGGCACTACTTTTTGTCTCAGCCTATCTTTGGCAGACTAGATTGAAGCTGAAATTTTCTCAGCCATTTTCTGCAGGGCTTCTGAGGTCATGACTATTTTTTTTTGAAAGTTCACATCGTCCATTTTATTCAAGGGAATGAGATGTACATGGACATGGGGCACTTCTAATCCAATAACACTCATCCCAACGCGTTGACAGGGAACTGCTTTTCGAAGTCCCAAAGCAACTGTCCTTGAAAAGGCCATCAAAGCCATATAAGCAGAAGGTTTCATATCCATGATCCGATCCGTTTCTTCTTTAGGAATGCATAAAGTATGCCCAGCAGCATTCGGGTTGATGTCTAGAAAAGCCAAATGGTGGTTATCCTCTGCGACTTTGTAGCAAGGGATTTCGCCGTTGACTATTTTGGTAAAAAGACTTGGCATCTAATCGCGACTAATGGTGAGTATCTCTAAACCAATCGTTCCGTTGGGTACGGTTATTTCGGCCACCTCTCCAACAGATTTGCCCAGTAGTCCTTTACCTATGGGAGACTCAACGGAGATTTTTCCAGCGGCAAGATCGGCTTCGGATTGAGCAACCAATTTATATTTAACTACTTGCTTATTCATTTGATTCATCACCTCAACGGTGGAATGAATCAACGCTTTGGAGGTGTCCAAGTCGGATTCATTGATGATACGCGCATTTGCCAAGGTTTGTTCCATTTTGGAAATTTGCATCTCAAGCAGTCCTTGGGCTTCTTTAGCGGCATCGTATTCTGCATTTTCGCTCAAATCCCCTTTATCGCGTGCTTCTGCGATGGCTTGGGAGGCTTTGGGACGCTCAACATCCTTGAGCTGATTGAGCTCATCTCGTAATTTTTTCAACCCTTCAGGGGTATAATATGATACTTTACTCATAATTTTGGCTTGAAAATAAAAATCCCAAAAAGTCTTTGGGACATCAAACAAATATAAGGAATTGGATTTTTTTATAGAAAAAAGACATTGGATTATAGTGATATGCTGGCTTACCTCTGCAATCTCCTGTAGTAAAAATAATATTATCCGTAACCCATATGTGTCGGATGTCCCTATCAATTATCAAGTCAATTTAAATTTACCACAGTACGATGCCCTACGTTTTGTGGGAGGCAGTGCATTTATTTATCAGGCAGGCTTGAAAGGTGTCTTGCTGTACAACCTGAATGGGCAAACTTTCCTTGCTTGGGAGGCCACTTGTCCCAACCACATTCCAAGAGAGTGCTCTCAATTACAACTGGATGTCCCATTAGCACGTTGTGGCTGTGAGAACTTTGAATACAACCTAGTCAATGGACAACTCCTGAATGGGGATGAAAACACCAATACCGCCTACCCGCTGATCAATTACCAAGTAGAAGTATTCAATTCCTTCCTAACAATCCGCAACTAAAAGGTCAGGGTCATTCCTATGAGAAAGTTTGTCCCTGCTTGAGGATAATATCCTGCTCCCTCAATGGTTGTGGTTTCTCCTGCATTGGACCAAGTATCGTCATACGTATAAAAATACCCATTGGAAACATACTGTTCATTGAACAAATTATTTACCAATAAACTGAGCTGTACCTCTTGAAACCACTTATTGGGTGTCCAGCGGTAAGACGCATTCAAATCAGACACAAAATAAGCGGGTAATTCAGAGGTTTTTGAGTCGATATTTCCCATATACTGTGCACTGATGTACTTTGAGAGGAGCGCCAACTGAAAATTTGTGTTGGGTACAATAACCAAAGCGTTTCCTGCAATTACACTGGGGGAGTATGCCAATTTGGTAGTCCCCAGATTGGAAAGTTGTCCATCGCGTTGGAAAAAATAATCCAAATTTTCGTTTCTGCTGAGCGCCAGGTTGGGTTGCCAGAACCATTGGGGAGCAAGCTGCACTTTGGCTTCCATTTCAAACCCAATTCTTCGACTGTTTCCTATATTTTCCCTAATAGGACTACCTACTTCATCCAGCGCCCCCGTTAATGCAAGTTGATCCTTATAAGCCATCCAGTAAGCATTGACTTGCAATCGAAGTTTGGGCTGATTATAACGCCACCCCAATTCGAAATCATTTAGTTTTTCAGGAACAGGATTGCCATTTTCATAGTCTGTGCGATTGGGTTCTCGTTGTGCTCGTGCGTAGGAAAAAAAGAAGCGTTGGTTTTCAGAAGCTTTATAGGTGATTCCAGCCTTTGGGTTGAAAAAAGAAAAGCGATCGTCTACCGTAAATGATGAAGGCCCTGCTACTTGACCCGCAACTTCATAATTGACATTCCGTAGCTGAAGATCCAAGTAGCCAATCCATTGGTCTGAGAGGGCTTGGGTCCACTTCGCAAAAATACTGCTTTCAATTTTTGTTCCTGTATTTTCATAAAAACGATGCTTGGGGAGTACCTCCCCTGCTTGCTGAGCCCATAATAATTCCCCAAAATGGTCTCCAATATATTGACTGTAGAAGGCACCCAAATTCAGAGTGGTCTTTTCTTTTTGGAAATTTAGCCCCAGGTTCGCCACATAATAATCATTATCTAGCCATTTGCGCTGGACATTCTCTGTGGCTGTTATTTGGGAATCCCCAATGGTCAAGCTGGGCAGTTGCAAATAAGCAAATGATGTATCTCCGCCAAATGTGATGTTCTCATCTTCCCATTGATCGTAATACTCCTCGTAATAGCCACGTCCATAAGTATAGTTTAAACCTAATGAAAAATCCCAATTGGGATTGAGTTGCTGGGTCCAATGGAATTGATAGTGATCTTGTTGATAATTGTCCACTTGATTGTCGTAAAACCCTGTTAATTCACCGCTATTAGAATATATTTCGCCAGTAGGATTGTAGGTGCGATTGCTTTCCAATGTTGTAGCATCCACCCCCCAGTAAGATTGATACGTAATCTCATGTCCTCCAAAACCAAGTAGCTTGATGAGTGTATTCTCATCTTGGTAGGCCGCCTGAAGAAAAAAGGACTTAAGGTTTGCGCTTGCTCGGTCTACATATCCATCAGATACAATTTTTCCCAAACGCCCAGATATTTCAAACCCATTGGCGAATTGACCGGTTGAGAATTGAAGGGTGTTTTTTAAGGTATTAAAACTCCCGCCGCTTTGTGACCAGCGGGCATACGATTCAGAAGCGACCGCTTGTGTCAATAAATTTAAACTAGCCCCGAAAGCCGCATTACCATTCGTTGAAGTACCAACTCCTCGCTGGAGTTGAAAACTAGAGACAGAAGAAGCAAAATCGGGTAAATCAACCCAAAAAGTACCTTGAGATTCAGCATCATTGTACGGAATCCCATTAATGGTTACGTTAACAGATCTTGCATCTCCCCCACGAACGCGTATGCCCGTATAGCCAATTCCATTTCCCGCATCACTGGTGGTCACCACTGCTGGCAGATAGTTCAACAAAATAGGAATGTCCTGTCCTAAATTGCGCGAGGCAATCTCCTCTTGAGTGAGATTTGTGAAGGCTACGGGTGTATCTTCGTTCACTCTAAGTCCTGATACTTTCACCTCTTCTAGCGAAACGGTGGCAACACTGTCTTGTATTGCTGTGTTTTGAGCAACCAAGGTTGGCAAAGCTCCAAATAAAACTAAAAAACGTATAACTGTTTTCATTCGAATGTTTTTATTCGAATAAAAGGGGTCGTTATTCTTAAGTTAATAAATTGCGAAAAATGTCCCTTGGCAGCATTACCTGCCCAGGTTCAATGGGTATAATCTCAGCCACTAGGGCACCCCTTTGAGATGGAGTAAAGCTAAATAAACCTTGAGTTTAAATCAAGGATTTTTCCCATTTCTTAAGTGCAGTAATCGCATTTTGTAATCGAGAGGTGTGTTTACCCCCTACCAGAGCATAGGGAAGGTTGTGTTTATCCAATTGATATTTGAAAGACTCAAACATTTCTTCGCGTGCCGCTGGACGATCCCTCAGGTCGTCTCTAACCCAAGGAAGGTCTGGTTGGGTGAGCAAATAGAAATCGTAGTGATAGTCTTGAACCGCTTTTTTGATTTCTGGGGCGCAATAGCCCTCAAAATGAGTTTGAGACCAGACTTGTGTCACCAATGCATTCGTATCACAAAACAACCATTTCTCAGCCGAAAGAAGGCGTTCATTTTCCCAGCGTATTTGTCCACGAACGATATGGGGAAGGTCGGCCAAGGCACACACAGCTTGTTCACGTTCCCATTTTTCTTGGAGATAGGTGCGGGCAAACTCTGGTACCCATTGGGTTTTGAAATGGGCTGCTAGGCCTTGAGCCAAACTTGTTTTTCCAGTAGACTCTGGACCGTATAGAACTATGCGATAGAGGTCTTTGACTGTTTGTTGAGATATTGTTTCCATGATTGATAGCCCCAAAAGGCCAGAAAGGTGAAGATAACAAACTGAAGACTGGTTAGAGTCAAGCCCTTATAATAATAGAGTGGAATAGAGATGCAATCCCCAATTATCCAAAAAATCCAATTTTCAATTTTTCGTTTGGCCATGAGCCACATCCCAACAAAAAATAATGCGGTAGTGAAAGTGTCTACATAGGCTGTCCAAGAGGTCCATCGCTCCCAATAGCTATAAATAAAACCAACAAAAATAAGCGTACCCATGAACAATAAAAGTGCTTGTATCCATTCTTTAATAGAGGTTATGGAAATTGGATTTATACGTTGATTTCCTTTTTTTTGAGTCCAGTAATACCAGCCGAAAATACTCATAATAAAATAGTAGGCATTGATAAGCATATCTCCCAATAAGCCCGCTTTCCATAAAAGATAGACAAAAAGTGCTGTGGAGAGCATTCCCGTTGGAAAAACGGCAATCTTATTTTGTTTGGAATACCACACACTGGCAAAACCGAAAAGCACCGCTGTGATTTCAATACCTATCGTTGCCCAACTATACGCTTTATAGGGCTCAAACAAAAATTCAAAAACTGGGGACATAACTGCTGCGATCTCCTTTAAACAATTTCATTTGAAGCACCACTGCCTTTTCATTTTCAAAAGCCTCCTGAATGGCTGTTGTCAGAAAGTTCATAAGGCTTTGGTATTCCCCATATATTTGGGTACTCAAAGGGGTTTCCTTAACTGTAAACCCAGAAGCACGAAGATTTTTGATAAAGTCTTTGATGGTTGGTTCAAAGTTGTCTTGAAGCGGAGAGAGGGTTAATTCTACTGAAAGTTGCATGGGTTAGTGGTTTTGTACGGCAACGGTGGCCTTGTGTTGGTCTAAATCAAAAAAGTAAAGGGAGTAGGATTGTTTTTTTTGGGGATGACTTATCTGAGCCAATCCTTGTTCAAAGGGTTGCACCAATAGCTGTTGATTGAGGTGAATCCCTGGAAGTTCGGCGGCCTTGTATACGGCTTCTTTGGCTGTCCAAAGCTGAATCAGTTCCGAGGTACTCTGAGCAAAATCTTCTGAATTGTGGACAAATTTAGTTTTGATGCGTTGGACCTGTTCACGCAAATACTCCACATCCACCCCAATGGGACCTGGTCCAATACCAATTGCAGCATACCCTCGGGCATGGGAAATTGAAATGTGTTGACTAGGCAATCTAGGAATCCCAGTCGCATCGTGTTGCATGTCATCTGGGTTAATTCCAGCCTTCAAAAGCAATTGTTGCACCGCTAATACCCCTACCCGTTTGGATTGGGTTTTAAAGGTATTCAACCGTTTTTGAAGGTGCGGATGAAATCTAAGACCTTGTTTCAATTCTTCCTCTGATTCTTCAATTTTCCAAACCCAAAGGTTTGCTACAGTACTGATTGAATGGTGAAATGCAAAGGGCATTGGGTAGTGGTATAAAAAGGTTGTAATTTTGCGTATCTATTTACAAATATAGAACTATGGAAACGAAAACAGAAGCCACTTACCTGCCCTACAAAGTAAAAGACATTAGTTTGGCAGATTGGGGTCGAAAAGAAATTCATTTGGCCGAAGCCGAAATGCCAGGCTTGATGGCCTTACGCGAAGAATATGGAGACAGCCAACCTCTTGCAGGCGCCCGAATTGCTGGTTGCTTACACATGACAATACAAACCGCTGTATTGATTGAAACATTAGTGGCTCTAGGTGCTGACGTAACTTGGAGTTCTTGCAATATATTTTCTACCCAAGATCACGCTGCTGCTGCAATTGCTGCTGCTGGAATACCTGTCTATGCTTGGAAAGGAATGAATGAGGATGAATTTGATTGGTGTATCGAGCAAACCTTATTCTTCGGTGAAGAAAAAGAACCCCTAAATATGATCCTCGATGACGGAGGTGATTTGACCAATATGGTACTCGATCGTTTTCCCGAGTTGGCAAAAGAGATAAAAGGGCTCTCTGAAGAAACGACTACTGGGGTTCATCGCTTGTATGAGCGAATGAAGAACGGAACCCTACCCTTACCCGCGATCAACGTAAACGATTCGGTTACCAAGTCGAAGTTTGACAACAAATACGGATGTAAAGAATCTGCTGTGGATGCTATTCGCCGGGCGACAGACTTGATGATGGCTGGGAAACGTGTGGTTGTTTGCGGATATGGAGATGTTGGGAAAGGAACGGCTGCCTCATTTCGTGGAGCAGGTGCCATTGTCACCGTTACTGAAATTGATCCTATCTGTGCCCTTCAAGCCGCTATGGATGGCTTTGAGGTTAAGAAGCTCTCTACCGTAGTTGGCAATGCGGATATCGTGATCACTGCTACAGGGAACAAAGACATTCTCAAGGGTCCTGATTTTTTGGCGATGAAGGACAAAGCCCTTGTCTGTAATATTGGACATTTTGACAATGAAATTGATATGGCTTGGTTGAACGAAAACTACGGAGCGAGTAAATCAGAAATTAAACCACAAGTAGATCTCTACACTTTGGAAGAAGGAAAAGAGATTATTGTTCTGGCGGAAGGACGTTTAGTCAATTTGGGTTGTGCGACTGGTCATCCTAGTTTTGTAATGAGTAACTCATTTACCAACCAAACTCTAGCGCAGATTGAGTTGTGGAGTCATTCCGAACAATATGAAAATAAAGTCTATATGTTACCTAAAATATTGGATGAAAAAGTGGCTGCGCTTCACCTAAAAAACTTAGGTGCTGAATTGGAAAGCCTAAGCACTGAGCAAGCAGGTTACATTGGTGTGACAGTAGAAGGACCCTACAAGCCTGACTACTATCGTTACTAATAACGACAGTCTATATTCTATAAAAAACCCACTTTAAAGTGGGTTTTTTTGTTTTCTTATCTTTGAGAAAACCCCAATGTATTATGATTCGCTTTTTCTTGTGTAGCGTACTGTTACTTTCATTATTTAATCCTCTATCGGCACAAGAGACGATTGGCTCTTTTTCGAAGGAGAAACTGAAAGCCTTTGAAGATTTCCTAGAAGAAGAAATTAATTTTCAGAAATTAGCCGGTGTAGAAGTCCTGATCTTTCAAAATGACACCGTGGTATGGCACAGTGTACAGGGCTATCAAAACCTTGAGGAAAAAACTCCTTTAGAAAAAAACAGCCTCTATTATATCCAATCGATGACCAAGCCAATTATAAGCTTAGCCATCATGCAATTGGTAGACCAAGGCTTGATTGCTTTAGACGATCCCGTTGCCAATTATATCCCAGAAGCATCGAACTTACGAATCACAAAAAACCCTCAAAAGGGCAAAAACAGCCCCTTCGTCCCGGCTCAAAAAACCCTTCAGATTAAACATTTGTTAACCCATACTGGCGGGTTATCACATGGCTTGGGAAACACTCTTTTAGACAAAGAGTTATTTCAAGCCCTATACGGTGAAACCCTTGATTATACGTTGCATGACACTATTGAAAGTCGAGTCGCTACCTTATTAGAATTTCCCCTTATTGGACAGATAGGTGCCCAATGGCATTACAGTGCCAGTACTGACTTACTAGCTCTAATTGTGCAACGGGTAAGCCAACAAAGCATTCCCAGTTATTTAAAACAATATATTTTTGATCCGCTAGGGATGCAAGATACAGGCTATAATTTATCAGAGTCACAAGCCAAAAGGATGATGCAATTACATGTGGTTGGAGCTGATGGAAATATTCAGATAAGCAAAGAACAAGTACCGACAAAGGGCAATACAGTCTATGGGGGAACCCATGGGCTATTTTCTTCCCCTAAAGATTACGCAAAGTTTTGCCAATTATTTTTGAATCAAGGCAAGATGAATAATCAAACGCTTATATCCCCAGAAATGGCTCTAAAAATGAGAAGCAATATGGTTGGAAATTTATTGGGAAACTCTCGAGGGTTTGGATATGGATTTGGTGTTTTAAGAGGAAACGTAAGCCCAATAAAGAAAGGACAATTTTATTGGAATGGCTATTTCAGAACCCATTTTATTGTGGATCCCAAGAAGAATTTTGCAGCTATACTCATGACCCAAAAATTCCCATACAGTCAAGAGTATGGTAAACAGCTCAATAAATGGATTTATGCAGCCTTGGAATAGAAACAAAAAACCCATCATTTGATGGGTTTTATATTCTTAATTTTTAAAGCTGTTTACGCTTCAAATGGGAGGATAGACACATATGATTTGTTGTCTCGCTTTTTAGTAAACTGCACCACACCGTCTACTTTAGCATGCAATGTATGGTCTTTCCCCAGGTACACATTTTCACCAGGGTTGTGAGCCGTGCCGCGTTGGCGAACGATGATGTTTCCAGCTCGTGCGGCTTGTCCCCCAAAGATTTTGACCCCGAGGCGTTTCGATTCGGATTCTCTTCCGTTTTTAGAACTCCCTACTCCTTTTTTATGAGCCATGATTATTGGTTTTTATTAGATTAACTTAATGCTTTGATTAGGTCGGCTTTCTTCATGGAAGAGTAGCCTGCAATGTCTTTGTCTTTTGCCATTGCTTTTAGTTCGGCAACAGTTTTTGAAGATAAATCTGATTTGGCTGCCGTCTTTTTAGGGGCCGTTTTCTTAGGCGTTGTTTCTTTTTTAGAAGGAACCTCCTTTTTGGCTGCGACTTTGACCTTTCGTTTTTCTTCTTTTACTGGAGCTGATTTTTTAGGCGCTGCCGCTTTCTTGGCACCACTAGCCGTAATTCGTTCAATAATCAATTCTGTTAGGGCTTGTCTGTGTCCGTTTTTGACACGATATCCTTTGCGTCGTTTCTTTTTGAATACAATAACCTTATCTCCTTTAAGGTGATGGGTTACCTTGGCTTCTACGGAAGCACCTGTTATAGCCGGGGCGCCAACAGTCACTTTCTTTCCATCATCTAATAATAATACATTGTCAACGGAAACCTTGGCTCCTTCTTTTGCATCGAGACGATGTACGACAAGCTTTTGG
>ERZ802830.630-NODE-630-length-35273-cov-25.207_pt1 | contig 35273 bp, 34 predicted proteins | sample MGYA00345654_ERZ802830 | MGnify/ENA primary metagenome ERZ802830 (study PRJEB30503, sample SAMEA104212375) | marine metagenome | biome: Westerlies Biome; feature: [SRF] surface water layer (ENVO:00010504) within the epipelagic zone...; material: water... | reverse complement strand
GCGTAACCTGCTCCTCGCACAGTACGCACAAGATCTTGTTCGCCGTTTTTACAAAGGGCGCGCCTGAGTCGCCCAATGTGTACATCTACTGTTCTAGTATCTACATAAATGTCTCGACCCCATACTCGGTCAAGCAAAGCGTCTCTAGACCATACCTTTCCAGGTTTTTCTAAAAAAGTAGCTAATAATCTAAACTCAGTCGGTCCTAGCTTAATTTCTTCACCAGAGCGGAGAACTTTATAGGTTTCCATATTAAGTTCAATACCCTCAAACGAAAGTTTTTCAGCAACCGCTGCCTCTCTTACGCGCCGAAGTTGCCCTTTAATCCGAACTAATATTTCTTTAATACTATAGGGTTTTGAAATATAGTCGTCTGCCCCAATTTCTAATCCCCGAATTCGATCCACCTCTTCGGATCTGGCAGATAACATTATAACCGGAGTTTTCTTTGTATTTGATGCAGATTTTATTTGTCTACATAATTCGATGCCACTTAGTTTCGGCATCATCCAATCTAGAACAATAATATCTGGTTTGTAATCTTTTATATGCTCTAATCCAACCTCACCATCTTCAGCAGTGACCACTTCATAACCCGCTTCTTCCAAATTATGCTGCAATATTAGACGCTGTGCTTGCTCGTCTTCGACTACTAAAATCGTTGGTTTTGCCATTTAATCGAACCTTCTTTAGTTACTGGCCTATTTATCAATTGCATTATTATAAGTGGTGTCTATTTTTGGTCGGTCTTCCGGCGGGTATTCTCCAGTTGCAACATATATTGTCTGTTCAGCTATAGATGTTACGTGATCCCCCACCCTTTCAATATTCTTCGCTATAAAATGAAGGTGCATGCAAGTCGTAATATTTTTAGGATCTTCCATCATAAATGTTAAAAATTCGCGAAAAAGTGCGTTATAATGGAGGTCTATATCCTGATCTTGTATTATTACAGACTCTGCTAGCTCGACATCCTTTCGAACATATGCATCCAAAGCACTAGTCATCATTGCGATCACGTCTTTTGTCATACGTCGAAGAGAGTTACTACCTTGCTCATTAATTGAGGAAGGCTTCATTACCAACGAGCGATTGGCCATATTTTTTCCATAATCACCTATACGCTCTAAATTTGATGCTACTTTTATAAAAGATAGCGCATCCCTGAGATCTGTTGCAGTAGGTGATCTTAATGCTATAAGCCGGGCTGTTTGACTATTAATCTCTTCCTCCAAGCTATCGATCTTCTGATCATTTTCTTTAACCAGCCTGGCTAGCTCAGAATCAGATTTAACAAGAGCCACTGCTGCATCAAAGAGAGACTTTTCAACTAGCCCACCCATTTTCATCAGAGTAGATTGAATTTTTTCTATATCCTCATCAAAAGCCGATAATATATGTTTTTCAACCATCCGTTATCCAATCTTTCCGCTAATATAACTTTCCGTTCGGGGATCAGTAGGTTTAACAAATAATTCCTCTGTATCTCCGTACTCAACTAAGTCACCAAGATGAAAAAACGCAGTTTTGTTACTTACTCGTGCCGCCTGCTGCATTGAGTGAGTAACGATCACGACACAGAAGCTTTCTTTCAAATCGGCAATTAACTCTTCTATTTGAGCTGTTGCAATTGGATCCAATGCTGAGCAAGGCTCATCCATAAGAAGCACTTCAGGGCGAGTTGCAATCGCCCTTGCAATACACAAACGCTGTTGCTGTCCACCAGACAATCCAGTCCCTGGTTCAGACAATCTGTCTTTCACCTCTTCCCAAAGCGCCGCCCGACGAAGTGCCATCTCTACTATATCATCCAGATCAGATTTTGAGACAGATAACCCGTGTATTCTTGGGCCATATGCAACATTATCATATATTGATTTAGGAAATGGATTTGGCTTTTGAAAGACCATTCCAACTTTCGCTCTCAATTGAACAGGATCCACCTCATTATGATAGATATTTTGCCCATCAATTAAGATTTCACCCTCTACACGACATGTACTTATCGTGTCATTCATACGGTTTATAGATCTTAAAAACGTTGATTTCCCGCAACCTGATGGGCCAATAAACGCTGTTACAGTGTTATCTCGAATTTCAACATTCACGTTTTTTATGGCATGTGTTTCGTCGTAATAAACCTGCACATCACGCGCTGAAATTTTTACCTCATCTCTCATGTTTTAAACTCTTATCAAAAAATTTCATTATCTCACCATCTTCTTTCAAAACGACGACGCAATATGACTGCTAGGGTATTCATAGTAATCAAGAATACCAATAAAATAATTATCCCCCCCCAAGCTCTTTCATAAAAAGCAGGGTCTGATCTCTTTGCCCACTCATAAATTTGGGCAGGCATTGCAGAATTTGGTGATGCCAAGCCCTCCAATACACTGCTAGGCATATTTGTGGCTATGTATCCGATCATTCCAATCAACAGCAAAGGAGCAGTTTCTCCTAGTGCCTGAGCTAAACCAAGAATAGTCCCGGTCAAAATTCCTGGTGCTGCTAATGGCAATACATGATGAAAAACGGTCTGCATTTTCGATGCACCAACGCCTAGTGCTGCATCTCGAATGCTGGGAGGAACTGATTTTAGCGATGCTCTGGTTGAGATTATTATTGTCGGAAGTGTCATCAATGTTAGTACCATTCCGCCAACAAATGGTGCCGACTGCGGTAAGTGCATAAAATTGATAAATACTGCTAAACCTAAAATACCAAATACAATTGACGGCACCGCGGCTAAATTTGATATATTAACCTCAATTATGTCAGTGATCCAGTTACGAGGTGCAAACTCTTCAAGATATATTGAGGCAGCAACTCCTACTGGAAGAGATAATAAAAGCACAACCAGCATCATGTAAAAAGAGCCTACCATAGAAACGCCAAAACCAGCCGCTTCAGGCCTCATATCTGAGGCATCAGAACCCAAGATAAAGGATAAATTGAATTTTTTTTCTACTATTCCTAGTTTAACTAGCTCATCAACTAGATCTAATTGCTCAGGAGAAACATTCTTACTGTTTTGTATATCATCTCGATTTATCCTGCCCTTTAAATAACCGTCTATCCAGCTGTTAGTTAAAAATTCAAATGAAATAGTCCTGCCAATAACAGAAGTGTCATTTAAAACAAAATTTCTTAGATCTGATGCCGCACTTTTCGATACTATCTTGCTAGCCTTTTTTGGCGATAAAGCTGTATCCAGATTGTTTGCTGAAATTAAACCTTCAAATGATTTTCTTGTTAACGGTGCATAGCCAAATGTAGATACTTTCTTAATGTCGTTAATGTCCCTATTGCCCTTTTTATCCAACTTGGACTCTATAAGTTCAACATCAAGCGTAATAAATGTCTGTTGAAAGGCGGTCATACCCTTTGTAACAATTGTTGTTAGAAGGATTAATAGCATCAAAACGCCAATAGAAATTGCAAATAGACCATATAAACGATAGCGTTTCTCAGCAGCCCTGCGTTTTTGAGACAAGGCCGTCGTTTCTGGTAAAAAACTAGTCTCCTGTGCCATTATTCATACTGCTCCCGATATTTTCGAACGACGTACAAAGCTATTACATTCAGAACCAAGGTAATAAGAAATAGTGATAACCCCAATGCGAAAGCAACCAAAGTTTCTGGACTATTAAAATCGCCGTCTCCAGTTAACTGACTCACAATCCGCGTTGTGATTGTCGTCATCGCTTCCAGCGGGTTTCCACTGAACTTTGCAATTGCTCCCGCTCCAAGAACCACAATCATTGTCTCCCCAATTGCCCTTGAAGCCGCTAAGAGAATTGCTCCTACAATTCCAGGAAGCGCTGCGGGAATTACCACTAAACGTATGGTCTCTGATTGAGTGGCACCCAGCCCGTAAGAGCCATCACGAAGTGATTGGGGTACTGCATTTATTATGTCATCTGATAGCGATGAGACGAACGGAATTAACATCATACCCATTACAGTACCAGCGGTCGCGACTGATCTCGCATCCGACATCCAGTTAACGCTGAATGCACCCCCATCACCAAAAAAATCTCTCAAAAATGGGCCAAAAGTAACTAAAGCAAATAGCCCGTATACAATTGTCGGAATTCCAGCAAGTACTTCAAGCATTGGTTTGGCAATTGATCTTGTATAATTCGACGCATACTCTGCTAAGTAAATTGCTGAAAAGAGGCCAATTGGAACTGCAACAAAAAGTGCGAAAATAGAGATATAAAAAGTACCAAATAGTAACGGAAGGATGGACATCTCACTATCACCATGAAAATTTGGAGCCCAGGTATATCCAAAAAAGAAATCTCTCCAATCATGCAAATCAAAAAACCTAAAGGTTTCAAATAGCATAGAAACTACAATACCGACGGTAGTGATTATTGCAATGCCGGCGGCGGCTATTAATATTCCAAGAACAATATTTTCAACATGATATCTTGCTCTGAATCCAGGTTTTACCAACAGAAAATAAAGTGAAATAATGCAAATCATCATAAGAATCAAAGCAAAGTGAAAGGTATTATAGGCCCTATTTTCTAATAACCATAAATCGTAACCGGCTTGAAATAGAAAGGGTCTTGTTTCCGGCTCGAAGGGTTGATTGGCCAAAGCATAAATAGCAGCCATTACTTCATAATCGATTATACCGTTTTGGTTAAATACCTCAGACGCTTTGGAATGATTTACAGATAAAAGTGTATCTCTGATAGTATTAACCTGTCCGAGTAAGAGAGAGATATTCTCTTCTGGAGATACTTCTAGTGAGCTGATTAGAAACTTTACTACACTTGCTTCAAAGTAAAAAGGGATTAGCAACCACCAGAAAAAATAAACTATCAAAACTGGCAAACCAGTACACAGCAATCCAAACATTCCATAATAATGGAGACGAGAGTTAAGATTTTTTTTACTACCCTCAACAAGATAAGAAACCCTGTATGAGGAACCAAAAAAACTGAGCACAACCAACACAACGACTGCCAGAAGTAGTGTTGCCCCTGTCATTTAATTTCCCCCGATAATAACTTATAGAATAAACATAAGATCTAATCTCTGGTTATCCACCAAACATCACATTTTTATGTATTTTTTGTAACATTTTTATGACAAATAAATTTACAGTTTAAGTTGCTAAAAGGGATAAATGAGCAATAAAAAAGTCTATAATAATATTTGAAATTTTACCAAAAATTTAATGTCACAAATTCTTCAATTTTTTGTCACATATTTTTCAGATGAGCAAGTTAGTATGCAGCCGTCATGACCATCAGGAGAGATCTGTTCCAATGCCAAATGATCGCAAGCCCTCGGCAGATGAACGTGCGTTAAGTACAATAGAAAAGATAACAGAACAGGCAGGTGAAATAGCCGTTCTGCTACTTAACGACCTAATTAACCTCTTGGCAACTAGAGATGCGAAAAGAATTGAGCAAATCAACAGAAAAAATAAAATACTAAAAGCTTTGGATAACACGATAACTGAAGACTGCGCTAAGTACACCTCCGCTTTTTCGCCAAACGCAAAGGATACTCGCCGTATTATAGCAATTCTTAAAGTTTCTGATAGTTTCACAAAAATTGGTAGCTTGATCAAAGAAACTGGTTCAAAAGTTTTGATGCTAACAGAATTATCACATGAAAATAAATTATTATCTAATTTAATTTCATTAGGAAATCATTCTGAATTAATACTACAAAATTCAAACAAAGCTTTTACTAAAAACGACATTACTATCGCCTATTCCATAATAAAAAATATAAATGATGCAGTGGACCGATACGACGATTTGTTCAAAAATCTACTGATTGCTATGGTCAATGAGGTCAGAACAATCACTGAGCATATGTACATCCAGATAGTAGCAAAAGATTTTGAAACAATTACCAGTCACTGCCGGACGATTTGCGAACAAGTGTTATTTATTTCCAACTCAGAAACCCCAGAAAAAAAGATTTAGTTTAATGCTAATGCGCACAAAACCAGAAAATCCATATATATTTGGAGACTTCTTAGTCCTGAATTGCAACGAAGAACTGACGAATTGTCAAATTTTTCATAAAAACGACCCGGAAAAAGATATATATGCGGAAATCGAAGAGAGAAGTGATGGTTTCTACGTCTTATCAAGTTGCAGTTCTGCTTATTGTTTAAAAAATCAAAAATTTAGTTCTCGAGTTAATGCTTTTTTTGCTCTGGACGCAATAGTCGCTTATGAACATTATTTAGATATTAAGGGGGGATAATGAGTTGGGTTCCTTTCATTTTTCACCATATGTACAGCAATCCAATTGTTATAATTGTTATAAATGATGTATAAAAATAGCATCCAAAATGAACCTGCTTTCAATAATTTAAGCAAGGATATTACCTATTCGAGTTCTGCTAACTCCATTGTTGGCAAATGTGTAATAAAAATTTTAGAGAACTTGACGGGAAGGATGGGACTGATACGTAGAGCTCGTGGCTATCAACAGTTAAGTTCATATAAAAATTCTTTTTTTCAAGCAATGGGTCAGCAATATGGAGTGTCATTGGAAATTACTTCCGGCTCACTTCAAAATGTTCCAAAAGTGGGGCCGATAATTCTCGTTGCAAACCATCCATTTGGAATATTGGATGGCCTCATGATGGGATTCATTTTATCAGAGGTGAGAGACAATTTTAAAATTATGGCCCATCAAGTATTTGGTAAGTCCACAGAACTGAACGAGTACATTGTTCCAATATCGTTTGACGGCACCCGTGCAGCCATTGATTTAAATATAGCTTCAAGAAAAAGCGCATTAACATTTTTGAAGTCAGGAGGTGCTATTGGTATTTTCCCAGGTGGAACTGTATCGACTTCTAAAACACTTTTTTCAGAACCACTAGATCCTACATGGCGTTCATTCACGGCACGAATGATTTCGAAGTCTAAAGCCACTATAATTCCTATTTATTTTGAAGGACACAATAGCAGATTATTTCAGCTTGCCAGTCATATAAACTATAACCTTAGAATGGCTCTTTTGATGAAAGAATTCAAAAATCGCACTGACAGACCAATTAAAATATCAATTGGTAAGCCTATAGAGTACTACGAGCTCCAAACATTCTCCGAGAACCCAAAGCAAATGATGAAAATCCTGAGAGAAAAAACATATGCATTGGGAACTAGCAGAGAACAAGGTAAAGAAGTTCCGATAGGTTACGAGTTTGAAGAGAAATATAAACACAGTTAGAAAAATTAAACAATTATGAAAGTTTAATCTTCAGGATCGATTTGTTTTTTTGATGCTAGATTTTTAAATTGATTTAATTCTGCTTCGGTAAGGCTTTCACGCCAGTTAGCATAGAATTGACGAAGCCTTGATTGGATAAATTCATATTTTTTTGGATTTCCCATTTGGCTAAACCATTTTTCAACTTCGCGAATTCCTTTTTTCTTTAAGTTTTTTCCAATTTTTCCAGTTTTGTATTCGGTTTCACTCCAATAAATGTAAAAAACCCAGCTATCATCAATTGCAATTCTCTTTTCACCAGACCAGGGATAGGCAGCGTCTAAGAGGTCTGCAAGCTCACTCCTGAGCCCTTTAGGCCACTTGACTTCAGATAATCCGTCTTGGCGTATAAAATCCGACAATATCGAGACTTCTCTTACCTTTTTGTAGTGCCTGTAAACATCATACAGTTTCATATGTTTATTTTTTTGTCATAAGAATTTTTTCTTAGGTCTAGCCTAATTTTCGAAGAACTATGTTTTCTAATTACTATTCAAAGCGATTAAAATGCTTAGGAGTATAAGTGAGAAACTCAATATTCCAAACAAGATAACCATCTCCAGAGTTACTCCAATTTGGGTAAGCCCAAGGGTTTTCGACCATGTTGTATCTAACATCACTTACCTCAGATTAATAAGTTGATTTACGCAAGTTGGCTACAAGGCGCCATGTTGTTATAGAAGAAACAAGACGATTAATGTTACCAAAATGAATTGAAAGTTTTATGACAATGCTCTGCTTCGCACGTCTGCAAAATTGTTTTTAAAACTATTATCTTTTTAAAAGCTAGTAGATGACTGTCCATTTAAGATATTTTTCAAGTTTAAAAATTTAGAATATTTCAGTGGCAGCCAAGACACTGCCCGCTTTGATGACGAGTTAAGCCTTAAAGTGTGGAGCCTAAGAAACTCCGTATCATAATGATTATCGTCACTCAGGGAATTAGGTGAAATAGGATTTCCAATATTTATATCAAAAGAAAAATTGACTTTGTTAATTGTCTCATAAAATAAAGAGATGTCTCTTAATGTTGGATGAATTAGATCCAAAATGTAAAAAAGAAGCGAATTTCTCGCTTTAATATTTATGGGTACTATGGGTAATGAATACCGCTTTGCCAATGAAACAGCAGTCGAAACCCATGGGCGCTCTGTTAATTGTATTCCGGTTCTTTTGGCAATACGACCAGAAGGAAATATTATACACGGACGACTGCTTTGAATTGCTGATTTAAAAAACTCAAGTGTTTCTCTCGATTTAATTTGATTTCTTTTTTCTTTTCTCCATTCTATCGGCGCAATTACATTCGAAAGCTGAGGAAAAACACGAAGAACGTCTCTATTTGCGAAGAAAAAGGGATCAGAGCGTTTTTGTCTTAATACCGAATACAATACAACTGCATCAGAGATACCCGTTGGGTGGTTAACCACTACAATAAAGGGACCCTTTTCCGGTACGTTTTCTAATCCAGTAAATTTAATTTTACTTGTAAACTCATTAGCCAGAAATGTTAATAGCTCGTCAGGACCAAGATTTCGTACTGATTGTGCTATATTTATTGTGTCTTGATATCTCAATAAATACTTTATAAATCCGCTAAAAATATTTACTAAATAGGAGCTACTTTTTATCCAAGATGCCCGTTCAATTAATAAAGTATCAATCGTCTTTTTCATCAGATAAGTCTATTTTGATTGACGAAATCTCATTGTCATTTAATGGTTCAAAGTCAATTATTGGTTCAAAGCTGGAGTCTGCGATACTAAACCCAAAAGCTTCACTCATATCAAAATAATTTTTAAAGAATCTGAACATTTTCTACCCAATCTTTAAAAATTATTATCAAACTAGTTTTACAATTTTATGTAAGAAAAGTGTAAGAAATATGTCAAGAAAGCGCAAAAATAAATATTCTTTATTTTGGAATTACCGAAGCTTTTTAACTCCAATACCGCTAATCAATAACATAAAGCCAGATGTAGCCAGGCATAACCAAAGACCGCTTGCCTGATAAGTTATACCAGAAAGAATGGTGCCAAAGAGTCGGCCAAAGGCATTCGCCATGTAATAGAAACCAACGTCTCTAGCAACTCTTTCTGTGCTAGTAAATGAAAGTATTAAGTAGGAGTGAAGTGACGAATTGATAGCAAATAATACTGCAAAAACTAATAAACCGCCTACCATTAAAATCAAACTACCGAAAGAAGATCCATCAATTAAAAACATGCAAAGCGATAGACTTATGGGAGCAAGCGAAAGTATAATAACCCACGTAAATGGTGCTTCGAGTAGCTGTTTTTCCGTTTTATTTCTTATAAACTTTAATTTTGGCACTAAAGCCTGAATGATCCCATAGAAAATTATCCAAATGGCCATGAAAGAGCCAACTATGAAAAAGGCGAAATCATTAACTCCTGAATTCTGCTGGGATAAAAATGTATAAAAATAAATTGGAACGCCAACTACAAACCATACATCTCTTGCGCCAAACAAGAAAACCCTTGAAAAGGATAACCAATTAATATTTGCATTATTTGAAAATATTTCTGTAAATTTTGAGGTACTTTGTCCCTTTGGAAGTCTATTTGAAATTAAAATTAGTGATGAGAAAAGTACAATTAAAAGAACTATCGCCATTCCATATAATACAGGAACAAAACTAAAAAAATTCAAAGAAATAGCCCCAATTAAAAAACCCAAACCCTTTACTGCGTTTTTTGAGCCAGTTAAGATAGCTACCCACCTAAAGAGCTTTTGATTGTCATCTGGAGAAAGTACTTTGACTGCAGATTTTGCACTCATTTTTGACAGATCTTTCGCAATGCCAGACAATCCCTGCACCACCATCACATAAATCACAGAATAGGCTAAAACCCAATCTTGATGCAGTTGCGACAACGCCAATACGGCTACTATTTGAAGAGCTAATCCTGCAATCAAAGTAGAGCTTAATCCATATCGTGAACCAATCCAGCCAGCTAGAATATTTGTGATAACACCAGCTAATTCATAAAGAACAAACATGTATGCTAGCTGAATTGGTGAGTAACCAAGTGTATGAAAGTGAAGCAAGACAAGCATTCTAAGAGCCCCATCACTCAGCATAAATATCCAATATGCTAGAGTGATAAATAGGTAAGTTGTTAAGAATTTGTCAGTCTGCATCTAATGACAATTTTACCATGCTAACAATGTCAACTAGTCGGCAAGCATATGCCCATTCATTATCATACCATGCATAAACTTTTAAATGTGTACGGTCTACAACCATAGTAGATGGTCCATCTATTATACAAGACCGAGGATCGTTAACAAAATCAGACGATACTAGAGCTCGACTTTCGTAGCCTAATATATCCTTGAGATATGTTTGAGCAGCATTTTCGAATAAACTATTAACCTCTGATATCGTAGTAACCTTGTTTAGCTCAAAAACCGCATCGATCAGCGATGCGTTGAGCAGTGGCACTCGAACTGCACTGCCGTTCAGTTTTCCAGTTAATTCTGGGTAGATCAAATTAATTGCAGTTGCAGATCCTGTTGTGGTGGGAATAAGTGAATTAAGTGCAGACCTTGATCTTCTAAAATCCTTTGACGGCCTATCAACTATTGTTTGCGTATTTGTAACATTATGTATTGTTGTAATAGACCCATGATTAATACCCAGTGACTCATGTACGACCTTTACGATAGGTGCCAAACAATTTGTTGTGCAAGAGGCAGCAGTAACGATATTATGTATTTTTGGGTCATAAATATTCTCATTGACCCCATAGACTAAGTTTGCAACCATTCCAGTTTTAACGGGTGCAGACACAATTACTTTTTCTACGCCTTTTTTAAAATATTGAGCTAATAATTTCTCAGATTTAAAAAAACCGGTACAGTCAATAACGATATCAATCCCATCAAGAGGTAGATTAGCTATATTCTCCTCACGCAGAACTGGAATTTTCTGATTATTTACAGTCAAGGAAACACTATCATTTGAAATGTTTCTGTCCCACCTACCGTGAACTGTGTCAAATTCTAAAAGATGTGCAAAAAGATCTGGATCACCATTTTTATCGTTTATGAACTCTACCGAAATATCATTATCGAAAAGCCGACGCAAAGCTAATTTTCCTATCCGCCCAAAACCATTAAGTGCAATCTTTATCATATTTTAATCCAACGAAATATTAATTGGTTTTTTAAACAACCTTGTAACTGGGTAAGCTATATAAAAAGGTCGGCCAATATTAGCCGACCCTAAGTTTAGACTTAAACCGAATTATAGTTTACAAACCATCTACCATAGCTTGGGTTTTAGCTAATTCCGGGTCGCTAACCAAACCGTATTCAGCCAGTGGTCCGTCCGGTCCAGCTATTTCATCTGATACGAAAAACTGAATGTATTCTTTAAGTCCCGGAATTTGACCAATGTGAGCGTTTTTCACATAAAATTGAAGAGGGCGAGAAATAGGATATTCACCACTTGCGATTGATTCAGTGGAGGGCACCACTCCGTTAACTTTTGAAGCGTAAATTGTGTCCGTATTATTTAATAGAAAGGACAAACCAAATACCCCAATCCCCTCTTTGTTAGACGCAATTGATGCAAGTGTTTCTGTATAATCGCCATCGATATCAACCGACACGCCATCAGTTCTTACCTTCATGCACTCTTTATCAGCTTCTTTTTTAGTCATACCTGAGTCCATTAGGTATTTGTGAGTACCTGCCTTTTTACAACCTGCCACCATAACTTTCTTATCAAAAACTTCTCGGGTTCCATGCTTGGTACCCGGAATGAACATTTTTATATTTCTATCTGGAAAATTAGGATCTACATCCTTCCAATTTGTTACTTCCGACTTGTTTGATATGGCTAGATAGATATGTGCAGGCGCTAAATCTTCATAACCTTTTGTTTCTAAACGAGATGCAAAAACAATCCCATCATAACCTATTTGAACTTTAGTATACTCACCAATATTCGCTTTACACTTTGTTCCTTCTTCTTCTTTCATCAACGATGATGAATTAGCTATGTCAGTAGTGTTTGTGCCAACACCCTCACACATTCTTTTTCTACCAGCACCAGATCCACCCGACTCTACTACTGGTGTTGGAAAATCAAAATTCTCACCAAATGCTTCAGCAACAATTGACGCATAAGGTAAAACGGTTGAAGAACCAGCTACGTGCACATAATCACGTGCGACAGCACCACCAGAAGCTATCAATAGAGAAGACGTGGCAGCCAAAGCTAAATTTCGAATATACATTATAAAAAACTCCTAATAAACAAATGATTCCCAGTTGGAATGCTTAACAACTATGTTTTTAAGGAGTCTTTTATGTGAACTTTTTGTTACGGTTTTGTGACAAATATTTTTAATTTACTCTATCGGGAAAAATTACAGAAAATACACTGCCATTGCCCGGTTCACTCTCTACTAGCAATCTTCCGTTATGACGTGCCATAATATGTTTTACGATAGACAACCCTAACCCAGTGCCACCTTTATTTCTCGATCTGTGGTCATCTACTCTATAAAAACGTTCGGTTAGTCGCGCCAAGTGATGTTCCTCAATACCTATTCCAGTATCTTCAACGCTTACTTTATAGCCAGCTGTCAGCAAAGCTTTATGATACTCAATACTATTCATAATAACTTTGATCTTATTGCCATCTCCACCATATTTTATTGCGTTCTGAAGAAGGTTTGTGAAAACTTGAACAACCTGAGAGTAATCTCCTATTATAGAGGGATCTGATGCCTCCTGCACATATTCAATACTAATATTTTTTTTTGCCGCAGTGGCAGTAAGTATTTCAATCACCTCATGCATAATATTGCCAAGATTTATCTGCTCTGTGGGTAGTTGTTTATCAGTGGCTTCAACTCGTGATAGATCCAGTAAATCATCTATCAAGCTACTCATTCGTAATGACTCCCGTTCCATTACGTTCAGAAACTGTATTGCTTTAGACGGATTACTTTTTATAACTTTGGAAAGAGTTTCTATAAAACCAAGTATTGAGGTAAGGGGCGATTTTAATTCATGACTTACGTTAGCCACAAAATCTCGTCTCATTTGGTTTGCTTGGATTGCGTCAGTAACATCATCAAAAGATAGGCTAACTATTTTTAATTCTTTAGAATACTTCGCGGTTACCTGATATGTTCTATCAACTCCTGAAACGGTTTTATAAAAATTTTCTTTTTGTATTTCATTCGAGCCAGAAACATTTTCAAAAAGATTAATTATAGCTGGCTGTCTTATTGCTACATAAAAATGTCTATCCTTAAAATCACTTCCCAACAAATCAATCGCAGCTTTGTTCGATGATATTACATAGGATCGATCATCTATTACTAATACAGGGGTGTTAACGGTCTCAACGAAACTTTCTATTACTTTGATGTAATCCATATTCATCTTAGGTATGTTTTAAGGCCAATTCAAACTTTCCTCTTAACGAACTAATATCCTCCAAACCAACAGAAACACGAAAAAAACCCTCAGTAATCCCTAAAGTTAACCGCTCATCTTCTGAAAGACCTCTGTGAGAAGATGAAGCAGGGTGGGATAAGGTTGTCCCAACATCTCCAAGAGTTGGAGCAAACGCTATACCGTCTAATTGCTTTACAAATCGATTTGCAGCTTCTCTCGTTTTATTTTTTAGCTCAAAACTGACTATATTACAGCCGTTTGAACCAAGATTTTGTCTAACATGAGCTGCATCAGGGTGATCAGGCAGGGTTGGGTAAATTACTCTATCAACATTTTCGTTTACAGCTAAGTACTCAGCAAGACCCAATGCCGTAGCTTGACTGCTGTCAAACCTTAACGGGAAAGTCATTAAACCCCTTTCCGCTAGCCAGCATTCATAAGGACTTGGGGTGAGGCCAGTTGTTACTACAAAATCGTAGATAGATTTATTTAACGTTTTATCTTTAGCCACCACATAACCAAGGGTTACATCTGAGTGGCCCGCTAATAATTTTGTTACAGAATTTACTACAATATCAGCACCAGCGTTCATTGGTTTGAAAGCCTTCGGCGTGGTGAAGGTATTATCCACCAAAAGTTTAATATCTTTTTCTCTACATAAACTTACGATGCCAGAAATATCTGCAACTCTTAAAGTGGGATTGGAAACCAATTCTATTAAAATCAGTTTCGTATTTGACTTAATAGCATTTTTAACCTTTGAAATATCGGTAACATCGGTTAGCGACACTTCAATGCCAAATCGTGGCAAATCAGATTTCATCAACCTTAGAGAGCGACCATATAATTGATCGCCTCCAACAACATGATCCCCCGATGACAACGTCCCCATTATAGCTGCTGTAATTGCAGCCATACCAGAACCAGTAATAATTCCACCATCTGTCTGTTCAAGAAGATCTATCTGTTTGGCAAGAGCTGTTGCATTCGGATGCCCTTCTCTAGCATATGTGTAGCCTTGGATACGCCCTTCGTACTGATCATCAAGCATATCAGGGGTTTCAGAGGCATAAACAACTGAAGGGTATATTGGAGAAACTACACTAGCGCTTTCACCCGGTTGCAGTGAAATAGGACGCTGAATAGTTTCATTTTTTTTCTTCATAATTTTAGCCTTTATTGACATTTAGGCTTGTCATAAATCGAGCGGCATTTGCCTGGTAGTTTTCAGCACTTTTTAGCAAACCATTTATTGCATCATCGTCTAACTCTTTAACAACTTTCCCCGGCATTCCTAACACCATTGAGCCATCAGGTATGCTCTTTCCCTCGGTTATTAACGCCCCTGCCCCGACCAAACAATTTTTACCTATTTGTGCGCCGTTCAGGATCGTTGCACCCATTCCAATTAATGTATTATCGCCAATTGCACACCCATGAAGCATTGCTTTGTGACCTATTGTACAGTTTTTTCCAATTGTAAGTGGGAAACCTATGTCAGTGTGTAAAACACAATTTTCTTGAATATTTGATCCAAACCCAACTGTTATAAGTTCGTTGTCACCTCTAAGGGTTGAGCAGAACCAAACGGAGGACTTTTCGTCTAAAATAATTTTTCCAATTATATTCGCATCTGGCGCCACAAAGACACTTTTATGAATTTTTGGTAAATTTCCTTCAAAATTATATATAGTCATTATCTATTCTCAAATTCATTATTTAAATTTCGAACATCATTTACGATTTGAGGTTGCTGAGTTAACTTTAATCTCTCCGCCTTAATAATTGTTTTTAAATCATTTTCTGTCTCAGATAGATCGCTATTAATTAATACATAATCGTATTCTGGCCAGTGACTGATTTCATCCCGAGCCATTGCCATTCTTTTTTTAATAACGTCCTCGTTATCTTTTGCTCGAGATTTCAGTCGGCGCTCTAACTCGGCAATAGACGGAGGTAGAATAAATATTGAAAGTGTGTGTTTGCCTAGTGTAGAGTTCCGAATTTGCTGACCGCCCTGCCAATCAATATCAAACAAGACATCCTGACCACTCTCGATTGCTTTAGAAACTGGCTCTAGCGGGCTACCATAAAGATTTCCAAATACCTCAGCATGTTCGAGCATCTCGTTATTATCAATCATTTTTACAAACTTTTCTTTTGACTTAAAGAAATACTCGCGCCCGTCCTTCTCACCTTCACGCGGCTCTCGGGTAGTCGCAGAGACAGAAAATACGATATCTTCATCCCACGACCTCAATCTATCAGATAATGTTGATTTACCTGCGCCGGAGGGTGAAGATAAAATAATGACAAGCCCTCTACGCATCTTGCTTATCATTGCTATCCAATTGAATCTTCGTTTTGTTAGTCATTAGTCTATTTCGTACTCCGCGATGGTTCCATATTAGTTTAAATGTTTACACGGCAGCCTGATGTTCAATATTGCCATTGCGGGACGCGACTAACTCTTCCGCTACCAGAAAAGCCAACTCTAAAGATTGGCTAGCATTCAGCCTAGGATCACACGCAGTATGGTACCTATCAGATAAGTTCTCATCTGTGACGGCCCTAACTCCACCAGTACATTCCGTTACGTCCTGACCAGTCATTTCGAAGTGCACCCCTCCCGGAATAGTTCGTTCAGCGGAATGAATTTGAAAGAACTCTCGGACCTCTTTTAAAACGCTGTCAAATGGGCGCGTTTTATATCCACTAGATGATTTTATTGTATTCCCATGCATTGGATCACAAGTCCAAAGAACATTGCTACCATGCTCCTGTACCACCTTGATCAATCTAGGAAGATGCTCTCCCACGCTCCCCGCGCCAAACCGCGCGATTAAAGTCAATCTTCCCGCTTCATTCTCTGGATTTAATTTATCTAATAGCTTTTTTAAATCATCTTCAGACATTGTAGGACCACATTTTAGACCTATTGGATTCAAGACACCGCTACAATAATCTACATGTGCGCCGTCTGGTTGCCTCGTTCTATCACCTATCCAAATCATATGACCAGAACCAGCTAACCACTTCCCAGAAGTCGAATCTAGCCGAGTTAGAGCCTCTTCGTACTCCAAAAGCAAACCTTCGTGGCTAGTATAAAAATCCACTGTGCGCAGTTCATTTGACACATGACTATTCAAACCAGCAGCTTTCATAAAGTCTAGTGCATCACTAATTCTATTAGCCATCTCTCGATACTTAGAAGCCTTTTCGCCCTCTATAAAACCAAGTGTCCATCCATGTACAAGGTGTACATCAGCGTACCCGCCCTTAGAAAAGGCCCTTAACAAGTTTAATGTAGCTGCGGCCTGAGTATAAGCTTGAAGCATTTTGTTAGGATTTGGTATCCTCGCGTCTTTAGTGAACGCAAGTTCATTAATAATATCACCTCTGTAGCTAGGTAGCTCAACCTCATTAACAATTTCTGTAGGAGCTGATCTGGGCTTTGCAAATTGACCTGCCATTCTACCTACTTTTACAACTGGTACCTTTGCTCCATACGTTAGCACCATAGCCATTTGCAGCATTACTTTAAAAGTATCACGTATTCCGTCAGCACTAAATTGCTCAAAGCTTTCTGCGCAATCTCCGCCCTGAAGTAAAAACGCATCACCCTTAGATGCGGCAGCAAGTTTCGATTTTAAAGATCTAGCCTCGCCAGCAAAGACAAGCGGAGGATAATTTGACAATTGGCCTTCTACTTTTTCCAGTGCTTCCGCATCCAAATAATCCGGCATTTGGACCCTAGGTTTTTCTCGCCAATCTGATTTCTGCCATTCGTTCATCCCAGCCTCCTGGTCAAATTTAAATATTAGATAAATCGTATACTTGAGTTTTAAAAAAAGAGCCATACCACTCTATTGAATTGACTTGACGTTGTAAAAAAAACTCACAAGATAATTTAAGGCTTAATTTTTTTTGAATTTAATTTGTGTCAGGCTTTAGTCATGAAATTACAAGATGAAAAAGTTGTAATAGACATCGATGCCCCTGATAACGCAACGCGTCGCTTTGCTTTTCTACTAATGAAAAACTTCACCTTACTTTCATTCGCTTCAGCTGTAGATGCTCTTAGAATAGCTAATAGAATGTCAGATAAGGCTATCTACAGTTGGGTCTTTTTAAGCGAAGATGGCAATCCTGTTTCCTGTTCTGCTGGCACATCATTTAATGTGGATAATAGTTTAATTGATTTGCATCGAGATGATACCATCATGGTTTGCGGAGGTATGAATATTAGTGAAACTACAACTAAACCCATTTTAAATTGGATCCGCAAAGAAACACGCCGAGGATTAAAGATTGGTGGTTTGTGTACCGCTGCTTACACCTTAGCAAGAGCTGGAATACTAGATGGAAAGCGAGCAACTACTCACTGGGAAAACCAAGACAGTTTCTCAGAGGAGTTTATGGAAGTAGACCTTAAAAAGTCTGTATTCATCATTGACGGAAATCGAATGACAACAGCAGGTGGAACATCTTCAATAGATTTATTTTTAAAGATAATTGCCGACGACCATGGAGAGGAATTGGCAAACGCTGTTGCAGATCAAATGATTTATAGTTCAATTAGGACAGATCAAGATAGTCAACGTTTGTCTGTGCCAACAAGGATCGGAGTCCGACATCCAAAACTGAGCCTAGTTATACAAATGATGGAAAAAAATATAGAGGAGCCAATAAGCCCTTCTATTCTTGCAAAAGATGTTTCGATGTCTACGCGCCAGCTTGAAAGATTATTTAGAAGGTATTTAGACAGAAGTCCAAAGCGTTATTACATGGAACTGCGGCTTCAAAAAGCTCGAAACTTATTGATGCAAACAGATATGAGCGTGATCAATGTAGCATTAGCATGCGGTTTTGCGTCACCATCTCATTTTTCAAAATGTTATCGAACACATTACAATACAACTCCTTATCGGGAGCGAGGGTCAAAATCTTCTCGTATTACAATTTAGCTTCTACAGCCTAACGATATAATTCACTTTTCAGGTATCATACCACGTGGATAGAATCTCAACATTAACAGCAGAAAGAAACCCATTGTAAGTAAACGCATTTGAGAAACACTATCTAATAGGTGTAATCTTAATGCATTTTCAGGATCAAGAGGTCGAGTAATAAGATCAACCAACCAGTAACCTATCGGTTCAACTTGTACCCATAGAAACCAAACTAAAAAGCCGCCTAAAATAGATCCCAAGTTACTTCCAGAGCCTCCCACTATGACCATCACCCAGATTAAGAAAGTGAAACGTAGTGGCTGATAAGCACCTGGGGTTAACTGCGCATCTAACGTAGTCATCATTGCACCGGCTATTCCACAAACAGCTGAACCAAGAATAAAGATTTGTAAATGTCTAGCCTTTATATTCTTGCCCATTGCTTGTGCTGCAGTTTCGTTGTCTCTTATAGCTCTCATCATTCGTCCCCAAGGACTATTTAAAGCGCGTTGGGACAACCATACCAGTAAGAAAAGAACTAAACCGAACAAACCTGCGTAAGCAATCTTTACAAATAAAGTTGAAGCAGTTGTTGGGTCTAATCCGAAACTTTCTGCTCGAGTTACAAAACTCTCACTTGCCTGTAAGTCAATCTCGTACGGAACTGGCCTAGGAATTCCAGCAACATTTTTGACGCCTCGGGTCATCCAATCTTCATTTTTCAAAATTGCGATTATTATCTCGGATATACCGAGTGTTGCTATAGCTAAATAATCTGATCTTAACCCTAATGCAGTTTTTCCAATTATCCATGCAGCACCGGCTGCCAATAATCCACCAACAGGCCAGGCTAACAATATCGGAAAACCTAACCCACCCAAGTAACCTGTAGCGGCGGGATTTACTGCTTCAACCGCAATTACTCCTGGAGTAAGGATTTTTTTATAAACAAAAAAACCACAGATCAAGAAAATGGATATTGAAATAAATCGCAATCTACTATTTTTAATCTTTTTATAAATCAAAATAGACAAAACTATTGTCAAAACGCCAAAGAGCAATCCAAGTAAAATACGAAGCCCACCTGCATCCCATGCCTCGGGCACTGGCTGCATACCAACCAAAACAGCAGCTAAACCACCAAGGCCAACAAACCCCATAATGCCAACATTAAGAAGTCCAGCAATTCCCCACTGCAGATTTACCCCTAAGGCCATGACCGCACTGATTAATCCCATGTTCAAAATAAATAACGCTGAATTCCAACTTTGAATAATGCCAGTAATTACAATTAAAAATAATACAGCCGCAAATAAGGAATAAGTTTTAATACTATCATTCATAATGATTTGCCCTTGAAAAGCCCTGTTGGCTTGAAAAGAAGTACAACTAATAAGATGGCGAAACTAACTGCAAACTTATATTCAGTTGCCAGTAACTGCATTAATCCGTTCGGTTCAAATTGCTCTGGAAGAGTGTACATCAAAACTTTTTTCCATGCGTAAGTAATAAATACCTCAGAGAATGCTATTAAAAAGCCACCAGCAATCGCACCAAGAGGGTTTCCCAAACCACCGACGATCGCGGCAGCAAATATTGGTAATAATAATTGAAAGTAAACAAATGGTCTAAAGCTTTTATCAAGCCCATATAAGGTGCCGGCAATTGTGGCCAATGCAGCAACGATTAACCACGTATATAGTACAACCCGCTCCGGGTTTATTCCAGAAAGCAAAGCAAGATCTTCATTGTCAGAAAAGGCTCTCATAGATTTTCCAGTTCTTGTCCGATTAAGGAACCAGAACAGCAGGACTACTACCAGAACAGCAGTAATAACTGTAATAACCTGTGTAGTTTTAATAGCTAATCCCTCATCGAGACCAGTCAGTTTCTTGAAATCTCTCGCTGAAATTATGAAGCGAGCTCCATCGGAAAACCGTTGATCACCAACACCAATAATAAACCGGACTAATCCGTTGTAAACAAACATAATTCCCAGTGAAACGATTAATAAAATTACAGGAGCTGATTTTTGCTTACGGTAAAATCGCAATACCAGGCGATCTGTCCCAAGAAGAAAAACAGCAGTTACAGTTATTGCTATAGGTAATGCAAGAAGAGCCGTTGGAAGTGGAGCAATAGAAAGACCTATACTTTGAAACCACCAAGTAAATAAAATTGCCACCATTGTACCAAAGGCCATAGTATCACCGTGGGCAAAATTAGAAAAACGAAGAATTCCATATACTAAGGTAACCCCAAGGGCACCGAGAGCTAACTGACTTCCATAGGCTATTGCTGGAATTATTACAAAATTAGACAGAACAATTATTGCGTGAAGAAATTCCATACCTATCCCCCTAAGAAGGATTTTCGGACTTCTTCATCGGCCAATAAATCCTTTCCAGAGCCAGAAAATGCATTGCGTCCTTGAACAAGAACAAATCCTTTGTGAGCAATTTCAAGAGCCTGTCTAGCATTTTGCTCAACCATTAAAATTGAAATACCAGATTTTGCCACGTCAATAATTCTATCGAATAATTCATCCATAACTATTGGCGAAACGCCCGCCGTTGGCTCGTCTAACATCAATACCAATGGCTTTGTCATTAAGGCTCGGCCGACCGCGACTTGTTGTCTTTGGCCACCAGATAATTCTCCAGCTGACTGATCACGCTTTTCAAGTAAAACTGGAAATAGATCAAATACCTGATCCATAGTAATTGAAAAATCATCTGTTCTTATAAAAGCTCCCATTTCCAAATTTTCCTGAACGGTCATAGAGGTAAAAATATTTTGGTTCTGAGGCACAAATCCCATACCTTTCAAAACTCTATCTTGAGGCGTTAAATTAGAAATATCCTCACCGTTGAGTTTTACTTTACCTTTACCGAGACTGAGCATACCGAAAATGGCCTTCATGGCGGTCGACTTACCAGCTCCATTAGGACCTACAATGACGGCAATTTCACCCGGCTCTACAGAAACCGTGCAGTCATGAAGGATATCAGGGCCGTTACCGTACCCAGCAGTCATAGCCTCCCCTACTAAGTAAGGCTTACTCATTGTACAACACTCTTCTCTTTGTTTTTGAGACCAGTCCCTAAATAAGCTTCTATAACCTGGTCGTTATTTTTTATCTCAATTAACGAACCTTCAGCTAATACTTTGCCTTCAGCCATGCATATCACTGGATCACAAAGCTTCTCAATAAAATCCATATCATGCTCAATGACGACAAATGTATAGTCTCTTTCCTCATTCAGACGTTTGATAGCATCCGCAATTGTGTTTAACAAAGTTCTGTTAACCCCCGCACCTACTTCATCAAGAAAAACAATTTTTGCGTCAACCATCATGGTCCGCCCTAATTCGAGTAGTTTCTTTTGCCCTCCGGAAACTTGACCTGCTTTTTCGTCAGACAAATGGGATATAGTCAAAAACTCTAAAACTTCGTCTGCTTTTGCAGCTAATGCTCTTTCCTGATCCGCGATACGCTTTCTACCGAACCAAGTATTCCATAAAGTTTCGCCAAATTGATTAGATGGCACCATCATAAGATTTTCACGACATGACATCGAGGCAAATTCATGAGCTATTTGAAAAGTTCGCAACACACCTTTGTGAAAAAGCTCGTGCGGAGCCAAACCAGTTATATCCGTTCCTGCTAACAACACCCTACCGTCAGTCGGTTTATACAAACCTGCAATGACGTTAAACAGTGTAGTTTTCCCAGCACCATTAGGGCCAATTAAACCGGTAATGGACCCTTGCTTTATTTTTAACGAGACACCATCAACAGCATGAAACCCACCAAAATGCTTATGTAAATTTTGAATCTCTATCAACAGTACGGTCCCTAGAAATATAACGTAACAAACGAGACAGCCCGGCTCAAAAACCGGGCTGCATGATTCATAAAGATAGTTATATGAGTTAGCGGAAAGCTACTGTCGTGGATTCCCCACCTTTCATAACTACTTCGCGGTACGTACCGGAGGCTTCACCAGGTCCAATTAATTCAACTCCTGATGCTCCTACATAATCAATATCTCCACCATCTCGCAAAATGTCTAACCCCTTGGCTAACTCGCCAGCACCGATTTTTGTACCAGGAGCATTTGCAACTTTCATAATGTGATCTTTATAATCTGCTGGATCCTTGGAGTCAGCTGATTGCATAGCAAGCATGATTAGGGCTGCCGCATCATATGATTCAGGGACAAATGGTGAGGTTGCATTGAAAGCACCGCCAACAAGAGCTGTAAAACTTTCAGCAAGCTCTGTAGAAGGTGCAGGGTGTTGACCGGTTGAACCGTCAATATCAGAGCCAAACTGTGAAAGTGTGTCACTAATCATACCATCAGGAAAGTGAAATGTATCAAATGCACCTGAGTCTAGCGACGCCTGAATAATAGCACCACCGCCCTGATCAACATAACCCGCTACCACTAACCTATCTCCACCAGCGGCTGCTAAAGCAGCAACTTCAGATGAATAATCAGCTTTGCCTTCTTCATGAGGGGTATTAATGGTTATAGTACCACCAGCCGCTTCATATGCTGACTGAAACGCATCTGCCAAACCTTTTCCGTAGTCATTATTCGTATATGTGACAGCTACAGACTTTATACCTTGGTCCATAAGAACCTCTGTCATCACTACACCTTGTCGTGCGTCTGATGGAGCAGTTCTAAAGAATAAACCCTTGTCCTCATTATTATTATGAGAAAGACCTGGGCTGGTAGCTGATGGAGAAACCATCACCATTCCATTTGGAAGCGCCACATTCATCAATGCTGCTCCAGTAACACCAGAACAATCACCTCCCACAACTCCATCCACGCCATCAGCAGTAATAAGTCGCTCAATCGCTGCTTGAGCTGCTCCTGAGTCAATACATGTCGTATCTGCTCTTATTGCAGTAACTTTTGCGCTATCAAGTAGTGCTCCGCTATCATTTACTTCGCTGATAGCAAACTCTGCTCCTGGCCCCATTTCAGCAACCATAGATTCAATAGGACCGGTAAAACCTAGGAAAACACCAATTGTGACCTCCTTGCCATGTCCACCCGCGAAAGCTGATGCAGCGACTGAGGTAGCTAACGCAGTTCCAATTAATAATTTCTTCATAACTTTTTCTCCCTTTACTGGGTTTCGATTACAAACATATGTAAACTGAATTTCAACCCATTAATTATGGGAACAAGGCTAACCACAAATATTCAATAACGTCAACGAGCCAACAGTAGTAATTTATATTAAATTATGGTTAATTAAGAACGCTATCTACTAGGATTTTATACTATAGCTTTTTCTAAAAATGGTTTGTTCTCCAATATTCTTTCAAAACAAAACGGAGATAAATCTAGTGACCGAAACGCCCCATAAATTATTAATTCTGATAAGGCTCTGCCGGTTGCTGGCGCTTGCTGCAATCCATGACCTGAAAAGCCATTTGCGAAATAAAAGTTTTCCAATTCGGGATGACACCCCAAGATCATATTTTGATCTAGCAAATTATACGCATAATGACCGGCCCAATAATTTTTTACCTTAATAGCTTCAAAATATTTTGACCTATTAGCCAAGGCTGGCCAAATAATATCCTCAAATTCAGCATAATTTGGGTTAAAGTCATCATAATCAACGTTAAAGTCATTGTGGGGCACACAACCAGTGATAAAAACTTTCCCCTCCGGTCTGCAGTAAACACCTGTATTATCAACCATCAGCGGTAATAAACCATTGTTTAAAGAAGCGGTACCTTGTGGAGAATTTTCACAATCAAATACAAAAACTGTTCTTTTCCTTGGAGCAACTGGCAATTCAATTCCAGCATACCCTGCTATTTTAGCAGCACTAGCACCTGAAGCATTAATAAAATTCCCAGAGCAGATTTTTTTACCCGATTTTAGATTAATGGACTTAAGCACCCTCTTGTCTTTATTTAAACCAACCACTTCATCCTTCAAAAACTTCACACCTAAATCTAACGCTTTTCTTTTGAACCCATCCACAAAGCCAACGTTGTCAAACCAACCCTCGCCAGATCTTCCATAGGAGGCCAATTTGATATCAGATACATTTAAATGCGGAAAAGCATTAGCAAGTTCCAAAGTTGACCAAAGAACAACATCGGCATTATTTGCAAGCTGCACACTGTTATTTTGTCTCATTGTTTCAACTTGAAGATCACTTTTTGCTAAAAATAAATATCCTCCTTCGTGAAATTTTAAAGATGGCCCGTTACCATTAACAGACATCAAGGTATGAAATTGTGAAATAAAATCATACCCATATTGGCTTATTTTAATGTTTAATGAATTTGAAAATTGTGTTCTCAGTGATGAAGCTGACAGGGTGGAAGAAGCATATGTATAGGCTGGATCGGGCTCAACAACTAGAACTGATCCACTAAAACTAGGATTAGCAGACAAGAAGTAGGCCGCAGCACAGCCAATAACTCCACCACCAATTACAATGACATCAAATGTTTCTTCCATCATATTTCTATCCCTAAGATTGAAAATTCAATCTTTCTGATTATTTAAAGCCCTCTGTCTTATTTCACTTAACGATTGGCTCGGGACCAAAGACTCAGAAGAAACATGTAGATCCAAAACTGCTCCATTTTTAGAATTTAATGCTTGGTTAAAAGCAGTGAAAAACTCATCAGTAGTCTTAACGCTAATCCCTAAAAAGCCGAAGGATTGCGCTAACCCAATGAAATCTGGATTTACAATATCGGTGCAGCTTACACGTCCAGGATAATTTTTCTCCTGATGAACTCGTATAGTGCCATAAGTGGCGTTATTGACTATTAAAATTATCGGAAATATCTTCGCTTGAGCTGCTGTTGCTAGTTCTTGACAAGTCATCTGAAAATCTCCGTCTCCTGCAAAACAAACTACTGTTCTGTCAGGAAATGTAGCTTTAGCCGCAATAGCCGCTGGAACACCATATCCCATAGCTCCACTCTGTGGCGCTAGTAGTCGCGATCCAGCACCAAATTGAAAAAACTTGTTTGGCCAAACCGCAAAATTTCCAGCACCATTCGTAATAATTACATCTGAGGGCAGAACTTTTTGTAAGTATTCCATTACTATGCCCATATCTACATCAGAAGGTTGCTCGGGAGCTACTAAGCTAGCTAAATAATTCTCTCGAGCGTTGGAAAACCAAATCCCCCAACTACCCAAAACTCTACTCAGGCATATTGAAAACTCATTTGGATTAGCCTGGATTGCAATATCTGGCTGATATATTTTTCCTAACTCGCGTTCTGAGGTGTGAACATGAATTAATTTTTGATGAGGCACTGGCACGTCTAAAAGGCTGTAAGCATCAGTCGTCATTTCACCAAATCTGATATTTATTGCCAGTATCAAATCACTCTTTTTAATTAAATTACGAACATGTGACGGCATCCCAACACCCGCCTCACCACAAAATGCAGGTGAAAAGTTATCAAATTGATCTTGGTACCTAAAAGCAGTAATCACTGGAATCTTTGACGATTCAGCAAATTCTTTCAATGCATTTTGGCCTGATCGATCCCAGTTGGTCCCACCGATTATTATCAATGGAAAATCACTCTCCGTTAGCAGTCTATCCACTTTATCGATAGATGTACTACTAGGGACAGTCTTTTCTACTACAATAGCACTAGTTAAAGGTGAAGCACTCGAATTTTTCGTTAAAATATTTTCAGGTAAAGCCACCACCACAGGTCCAGGTCGCCCAGAAATTGCAGTAAACCAGGCTCTAGCGATAATTTCTGGGATCCTATCAACATCGTTAATTTCTACAGTCCATTTTGCAACATCGTTGAATGCACTCTCATAATCTATTTCTTGGAAGGCCTCGCGCCCTTTCATCTGAGTCCCAATCTGCCCAACAAACAAGATCATTGGGGAACTATCTTGCTTAGCCGTATGCACACCAATAGCTGCATTCATGGCTCCCGGTCCACGAGTTACAAAACACAGACCTGGCTCGTGCATGAGTTTACCATACGCTGAGGCCATAAATGATGCGCCACCCTCGTTTCTACACAGAATAAACTCAAAATCTTCCTTTTTATCAAATAGCGCATCCAGAATTGCTAAATAACTTTCACCGGGAATCCCAAACCCTCTTTTAGCTCCAAGAGCCAAAAGGCAATCTATTAAAATTTTACCGCCGTTAGCCATAGCAGTTAAAAATTCCTTATGTTTGTGCTTATTGTCATCGAGTAAGCTTATCGCGTCAACTACGCAAAATAGAACTTTCTGGGTCAAATGGTGGCTCACTTAATACTGTGGCTTTATGAGGTTTGCCCAAAACCATTACATCTACTTCTTCACCACTTTCGATGCCTTTAACAAACCCCAATGCCAAGGACATATTCACAGAATATCCGTAACCACCGGAGGTTACCCTACCAATACCATTACCGTCTTTAAAAATAGGCTCGCCGCCTAAAGCATCGGCATTAGATTTCCGCACATCAGCTTCATTTAATTTCAAGACCACTAACTTTTCACGAGCCGGCAATGCCAGAACACTTTCAACTTCATTTTTATTAATGAAATTTGGTTTATTGGCAATTAATCGCTCTAATCCAACTTCATGAGGCCAATATTCAGGGCTATATTCACGCCCCCAAGATCCATAACCTTTTTCTAACCTCAGTGACATCAAAGCCCTACTTCCAACAGGCCCACCGCCAATTTGGCTCGCATTTTCAATTAGGAGTTTGTATAACGCTAATTGATTATGCTTCTCACAATAAAGCTCCCATCCTAAATCTCCTGTAAATGACACCCGCATAGCCAAGCACTCTACTCCAGCTATGATTAAGCTCCCACTTTTAAAGAAGGGCCAAGCTTCGTTGGATAGATCTTTGTTACTTAACCGTTGGAGTAATTCCCTCGACTTGGGACCCGCGACATTAAATCCGCAATAATCCTCTGATTTACTGATAAATTCAGTTCCTTTGCCACGCTTTACCAAATTATAAAATCGTTGCTGGAAACCTTCAGCCGCTCCAGAACTTACTATCCAGAAACTATCGTCACTTAATTTTGTTATAGTTGCATCGGCAGCAATACCGCCCATTTTTCCAATTATTGGACTTAAACACGATGCACCAACGTTTTTAGGAATTTTATTTGCAAAAATGCTGTCCAGGAATTCATAGGCACCATCACCACGGCAAAGATATTTACCAAAATTTGAAATATCTATTATTCCAACATTCTGTCTTAGCAATAAAGCCTCTCTACGGACACTCTTCCACCAGTCTTGCCTTGTAAAACCTGCAGTGTCAGGCGTATCAAAATCAAAATATAATGGATGTTCCCACCCATAATTTAATCCAAAAACGCCACCTAATTCCTTTTGAAATTGAAAAGCTGGCCTTTTTCGGAGGGGGCGACCCGCCTCTCTTTCTTCTCCAGGAAAATGTATTTTAAATCTGTTTGCATATTGATCTCTCACACGTTCCTTTGTGAACGCATCACTACACCAATCACCAAATCGCGTTAAATCCCAAGCAAACATATCATATTGAGTTTCTCCTTTTGTAATCCACTCAGCAGCCAACATGCCCATACCCCCAGACTGACTAAATCCTGGAATTACACCATTACAACAGAAATAATTACTGACCTTTGGAGCCGGTCCAAATAGCACATTACTGTCAGGAGACCAAATCATTGGGCCATTAATAACTCTTTTTATTCCAACCTCACCAACCGTTGGAACTCTCTCGATCGCTCTTAAAATATTCTCTTCAATTCTTTCCAGGTCATCATCAAAAAGCTCATGACCAAAATCTAGAGGCGTTGATTTTTCAGCCCAAAATTTTACTTCTTTTTCATAGGCTCCAACAAGAAACCCGTTTCCTTCCTGACGTAGATAATACTCACCATCTCGATCGGCTACAGAGGGTAATCTTCTATCAAGGTTTTCGATGAAAGGGACTTTTTCAGTAACTAAGTATTGATGCTCAGTGGGCCTTAAAGGTAATTCTAACCCAGCAAGCCGGGCAACCTCTCTGCCCCACAAACCCGCCGCGTTAATAATCCACTGTGTTTTTATGTCTCCTTTTGTGGTTTTGACAATCCAACTACCATCTAATTGCTTTTCAGTAGCTATAACTTCCGTAAATTTATAAACTTCAGCACCTCTTTCTCGAGCGCCGACTGCATATGCATTTGTTACACCAGATGGGTCAACATTACCTCCACTTGGCTCATACATTACGCATCGAATATCCTCTAAATTAAGCAGAGGGTGAAGCTCTCTGGCCTCCTGAAGAGAAACTTCATAAAACTCCATATTATACAGTTTCGCCTTACTTTCTTGTAGTCTCAGCTGATGCTCTCTTTGCTGAGTTTGAGCCAAATAGAGTGAGCCTGGCTGAAAAATTCCACAACTTTGACCTGTCTCTTGCTCTAACTGTTTGTATAGATTCATCGTATAGTGCTGAATTCGGCTTATATTTGTCATATCATGAAGGCCGTGTATATTCGCAGCTGCATGCCAAGTAGAACCAGATGTTAGCTCGTCTCTTTCTACTAAAACTGAGTTTGACCAGCCAGCCTTTGCCAAGTGATATAGGATTGAACAGCCAATAACCCCACCACCGATCACAACGGCTCGTACATCTGCCTTCATGGAATGCCCCTAACAATCTTCTTTTAATACTACCTTCAATCTTAAAACAAATGACACTTATTTGTTAGCGACATTTACTGTCGTATAAGATAAAATAAACATTAATTTAATTACTGAATTTCCTTTCTCAGAAAGTTGAAATCCTTATTATAAGCTAAAAATAACAATTGAATATTAACAAAAGAAGTAAACTAAAATCTAAATTAACTTCAACTTAATGAATTAAAACAATGAACAAGTGCGTCACCTTAATCCTGTCCGCTGGATACTCTACAAGAATGCGTGGTGATGATAAGCTACTTGAAAAAATAGATGGTATTTCGCAAATTTATCGTATTGCTAAAGCGGCAGTAACAAATGGTATCACCTACATGACCCTTCCCGCGATAGATCATCCACGAGAAAGGGCTTTATCCGGGCTGGCAGTCCAAAAAATATTTTTAAATAATAAAAATACTGGTATGGGAGCGTCAATTGCGGAAGGCGTAAAGTACATACAGGACAATGAGAGCAACGTCACTGGGATTATAATAATACCAGCTGACATGCCTTTAATAGATTCTGCTACTATTAAAGCCTTTTATGGGGCTCACTCAAAATATCCAGGATCAATAATCCAAGCTGTTGATGATGAGGGATCAGGACACCCAGTCTTGTTTCCTGGCCGTTATTTCGAAAACCTAATGCTGTTAAAAAAAGAGACCGGCGGCAAGGATATTATAAAGGGATCAAAAAATATTAAAATTCTCAAATTTGAAGGTAAAGTTGCAACGCTCGACCTGGATACACCTGAAGACTGGAGAAATTGGCGCAACGAGCGTTTTGATTAATAAATTAGTGAGCAATTAAAAGCTAATTTGGGATATTTTCTCGAATGCTAGCCTGTGAACATTAGTAAATAAGCTGTATCATTTCTAGCATCAGCCTTACAGTTATCACCGTAAATTCTGACTTTCGTGAGACTTGTCTCTGATCCAGATAGTTCTAGAGATTTTTGCGCTTTATCGAAACCCAAGCTTTCCCAATGTTTAGAATTTATAGACACTACTGCTAAGCCGTCCTTTGATAATATTCTACTTACCTCAAAGAGCGCCTCGGGACCTACATGCCCATGGGTAAAAGTTCCAGAACTAACAACGCCATTGTAACTATTATCACCAACAGGAAGACCTTTGGTCAGATCTCCAACAAAATTATTTTTATATACTCTTTTTTTTTCTGCGATGAGCAACATTTCAGCAGAAATATCTGTAGCATGTAATTCTATTTCACTTTGCTTTCTTATCTCAGCTCCCAATAGCCCGGTCCCGGCTCCAATATCTAATACTGGCCCACGAACTTTTTGTTTTAAAAATAGGCTTGCTACCTGAAATGGAAGAATGTAATCCATTCCAATTGCAAAGTCTTGTTCGTATTCATCCGCCCATTCTTTATAAAAATTTATATTATCTTCGGGCGATGAAAGCTTGTATGCTTTTTGTAAATTCTGATGTTGAGTAGATAGATTTTGGTCACGCATTATTGTAAACTTTTCTTATTTAATTTGACTAAGATCAGAGGAAGTTATTTTAGTCTAGCTTCCCTTTTGCATTTTTGAGAACAGTACTTTACTTCATCCCATACCTTCTCCCATTTTTTTCGCCAAGAAAAGGGTCGTTGACATACAATACAAAGTTTTTGCGGCAAGTTTTGTTTCTTTTGCATTTTCATTTTTTAATAGTATGTGTTTTCCTAGGTTTTTAAAATGGATGATTTTATAAAATACTGTAGGCCGATAGATCTTTGGATTACAGCCCATTGAGGACAAATCATGAATAACGAAGACAGGACAAATAAAAACAGACAACTGATGAGAACTACTGCTATTGGGATTGGAATTGCAGGGCTTGTATGGGATACCATAGTGAATCAACCAATGAACTTGACTTCACTAATCTTATATTTTTTTGCAATAGGATTGTTTGCCTATTCTTTTGTTTATAATAGAAAAAAATAGATTTTCTGAATTAATTTTCGTCTCTTCACAGAATGAATATTCCTCAATACAGACTCTGTACTGGGAAATAATAAAATATTTATTATTGTGTAAAAAATAAAATTTGGAAATGGAGAAATAAATGAAAGTAATAACTTCTGTCGAGCTATCCAAAGGTTACAAACATTGGAAAGAGTTATTTCTCGCGAATGAAGATTTCAGGCAAAAAAATCAAATTAATGTAATAGCATATGGACACGAGGCTGAGAACGACAGCAAAGTGTGGGCTGTAATGGATATTCCATCTATGGAGCATATGATGGGCCTGATAAATGAGCCAGAAATGGTAAAGTTACGCGAAGAAGCTGGGGCAATAGTGGAGACACAAAAAATGATTAAACTCGTTACTTAGCCTTCTATACTTAAACAATTATTAAAAAAGTTTAAGATAAATTTGGTCGGCTGTTTCAATCTACTGAAGTATGAAAAGCCGACCTTTTCTAATATAGGAGGTATTAAAAACAAATTATGTACGGGACTATTGCGAGTATAGATCAATAAAATTTTAAATTTGAAATAATTATTTTTTGACGAGTATCATTACTTCGTTACGCCTCAGGAAACCTGGTGTGGTTGGATCATTGTAAAAAAGAAACTTGGGTCTAGAAAGTTTAGCATAACCTTTCAACTCGATCCATCTCATTAAGATATCAGTTTTCAGATTTAGTAATTTTTCATCAGCTTTACCATTAAACCGGATCACAGCAGCTAAACTCGGTTCAATTTCCTGAAAATAAATATTATTATTTTCAGGCTGAGGTAGATTATCAAGACTGTATTTGGACGGCATTGCAAACGAAATCGTCCATTTTTCATTTTCTTCATTTACTGATTGAATAACTGGAGCAGTCATAGAGATTTTTTCACTATTTCTTTCTTTAGCTCCAATGTATCTCACAAGAGGTTGAAAACCTTTTCGTAGAGCATAGTACTGATCACCCTCTACTTTTACTGACGATGTCAATATTTTTGCATATCTACGAATTTCTAAATTATTTTCCTTTTTTATTACAGTATATTTTGGCTGCTCTAAAAACTTTGGCAGCATAAACCAAGCCAAAGGTATACACACGAAGCCAAAACACAAAGTTATAATAATAATTTTAATCATTCGATATGGGGTTTAAACACACACAATTTAACTAGTCGTTTTCAAACCATCGATATCAGAAATTTCACTTGCATTTAATGGAGGATTATTCTGGATATTTTGGTATTCTTGATCTGAAAAAACTTTAGAGCGAGTAAGGAAACGCTTTCCAGTTGGGCCTTCTAGAGAAAACATTCCACCCCTACCAGGAACAACATCAATGATTAACTGTGTATGCTCCCAATAAGCATATTGATCATGGGCTATAAAAAAGGGCTGCTCATTTATCTTACCCAAAAAAATATCCCTAGATCCCACTTTAAATTCGTCTCGAGGAAAGCACATAGGTGCCGAACCATCACAACAGCCGCCCGATTGATGAAATACTAAATCACCGTGTATATCAGTGAGCTCATTGACTAACTCTTCTGTAGCCTCTGTAAATTTCAATCGTTCTACCATAGTAATAACCCCTGTTGGTAAAGTATGTCCCCCACTAAATTAGTGGGGGACAAGAGATTTCTAGAAAAATCCATCTGGTTCTTCTGCGTAAGAAACCAAGACATTTTTTGTCTGTTGATAATGATTCAGCATCATTTTATGTGTTTCACGACCAATTCCAGAATTCTTATAGCCTCCAAAAGCAGCATGTGCAGGGTAAGAGTGATAGTTATTCACCCAAACTCTACCAGCCTGAATGCCGCGTCCCATTCTGTAGCATGTGTTAGCATCTCTAGACCATACCCCAGCTCCTAAACCGTAAAGAGTATCATTAGCTATGGATAATGCTTCTGCCTCATCTTTGAAGGTCGTGACTGAAACAACCGGCCCAAAAATTTCTTCTTGGAACACCCTCATTGAATTATCACCTTTAAAGGCAGTAGGCGCAACATAGTAGCCACCACTCAGAGAGCCTTCCATTTGACGCTTCCCGCCACCAAATAGTACTTTCGCACCCTCTTGTACCCCCACATCCATGTAAGACATGATTTTCTCAAACTGTTCATTTGAGGCTTGAGCTCCAACTTGGGTATTGAGGTCAAAAGGCGTACCACAATTTAGCATATTCACTCGCTCTTCAACCATCGCCATGAATGGCTCGTAAATATCTTCGTGAATAACAGCACGAGATGGACATGTACAAACTTCGCCTTGATTAAAGTAGGCGTGCAAAAAGCCCTCGACGCATCGCGAAATATATGCATCAGATCCATCCATTACATCTTTAAAATATATGTTTGGACTTTTACCACCCAATTCCAGTGTGACTGGAATAAGATTTTCTGATGCATATTGCATGATAAGTTTCCCGGTTGTTGTTTCACCAGTAAAACCAACTTTCGCAATACGATTGCTAGAGGCCAGCGGTTTACCTGCTTCTACACCAAACCCTTGCACAACATTTACAACTCCCGGCGGAAGTAAGTCTTCGATTAACTCCATCAAAACACATATAGAAAAAGGTGTTTGCTCAGCTGGCTTCAAAACGACCGCATTACCAGCAGCCAACGCGGGTGCTAGCTTCCATGCAGCCATTAGTATGGGGAAGTTCCAAGGTATAATTTGAGCCACTACACCAAGGGGTTCTGGGTAATGATAAGCCATCATTCCAAGTGCAGAATTACCCCCACCAGATTGCATCCCATCAATATTTCCTATTGTACCTTCTTGCGAGCGAATAGCGCCTGCAAAATATCGAAAATGGTCAACCGTTAGTGGAATATCAGCAGCATGGCCCTCTCTAATTGGCTTTCCATTATCAAGCGTTTCTGCAAGAGCAAGCATTTCAGTATTTTCTTCAATACGATCAGCTATTTTAAGTAATATGTTTGCTCTTATAGCAGGACCTGTTTTACCCCAACCAGGTGCTGCTTTGTGGGCCGCATCTAAAGCTAGCTCTACGTCTTTTGAATTAGATCGCGGAATCTCACAAATAACTTTGCCAGTGGTGGGCGATGTGTTCTCAAAATACTTTCCATCTTTTGGTGCACACCATTCACCCCCGATAAAATTTTCATACCGAGTCTTTGGCATTAATTTCGCGCCATCATCGCCTGGGTAAACAAATAGCGTAGAATTATCTAACATTAATATCTCCATTTATTGAACTTCTTCATGGACAGCTGACCATGAAAGAAAAATTAAAACTAATTTTAGGGCACGTGTTTAGTTATTTTACACCGAAGAAATGCCCAACAAGGGCATCGATTTCCTCACAGTGCTAAAAGCAAATTGTCCTCTCCCCACACAAGAGAGTATTTTCCTTATAAAAAAAGTCAATATCTATAGTTTTAGATAGCTATTTAAAAATGAGATATCTTTGGTCACACTGCGTTAATATCACTTAGTGCTAAACCCTATTGAATATTCATTGCCAGGAGATAGTGAAATCTTAAATGAGGTATTTCTAGTCTAAACTACTTAACAAAACATTCATCAAGTTACTTGATTTTGTTTCTAACCCATCAATTATATCGAAGTGGTGCTTGCCTTTGGATTCATACCAGGGGCAACTCCATTTTGAGGCCAGTTGTTTGGCCTGGTCTATGTAGATAGATCTTTCATCAGCACCAACCCAAATGGTTACGGGTGTATTTGCAGCAAGCTCTAAGTCAACCAAACTCTCAATTTGTGCGATTTCTTCAGTTAACTTTAAATCATCTTTCCTTTTCGTATAAATTAAAGGCCGCAAGTCAGTAATAGGAGAAATGGCCATCACACGATTTATTTTGGAAAGAACTTCCTCTGAAACAACTCCTTTAGAAGCCATTTTAGCAGCTAAATGGCCACCAGATTGATGACCAACCAAAATTATTTCTCCCTT
>ERZ802830.628-NODE-628-length-35315-cov-18.539_pt1 | contig 35315 bp, 32 predicted proteins | sample MGYA00345654_ERZ802830 | MGnify/ENA primary metagenome ERZ802830 (study PRJEB30503, sample SAMEA104212375) | marine metagenome | biome: Westerlies Biome; feature: [SRF] surface water layer (ENVO:00010504) within the epipelagic zone...; material: water... | reverse complement strand
AAGGGCGTGAGACTAGCGAAGCTAGGCTTTTAAACTCTGGTGGGCAGGTTCGAGTCTGGAGATAAAGGGCTTTAGGTGGTACGCCCGGCAGACGTTGAGCCACCGGCTCGACGGTGTGAGCGCGCAAACGCTTACCAGCGGTTGCGATAAAGCGAGCAGGTTCGAGTCTAGAGATAAAGGGCTTTAGGTGGTACGCCCGGCAGGACTCGAACCTGCAACCCTCGGCTTAGAAGGCCGATGCTCTATCCAGTTGAGCTACGGGCGCTTTAATCGAATCAAAAAGAAGTGGTCGGGGTAGAGAGATTCGAACTCCCGACATCCTGCTCCCAAAGCAGGCGCGCTACCAGACTGCGCTATACCCCGAAAATGTTCACCTATGCGGTCCTACCGAGCGCTGGATTCTACTGCCCTGCCTAAACCCGGTCAATTTCTTTCCGGAATCCCAATCGCCATAAAGGCCTGCGCTGGCGTGACATTAGGTGATCCAAGTTCGCGGTAGTAATATGCGCTGCGACTTTTGGAGATTTTATGACGGCGCAGTTACTGGATGGAAACACGTTGGCAAAAAGCATTCGCCAGCGTCTTCGCAGCGTCGTCGCCCAATGGACGAAACAAGGATTTCGCCCGCCAGGTCTTGCGGTCATATTGGTCGGCGACGATCCAGCCTCTGCGATTTATGTTAAAGGCAAACGCCGAGATTGCGAGGAAGTTGGCGTTTATTCTAAGGCTCTCCATCTAGACGCCAGTATCGATCAGGCGGAACTGGAAGCCCATATCGACGACCTAAATGCAGACCCAGACATTGATGGCATTCTTGTACAAAGCCCGCTCTCAGCCCACCACGATGAAGACAGAATTATTGATCGAATACTGCCCAACAAGGATGTCGATGGCTTTCACGCCTACAACATTGGTCGCCTCGCCCTGCGCCGCCCTACCCTGCGAAGCTGCACCCCCATGGGTGTGATGCAAATGCTCGATCACATCGGCACGCAGTACAAAGGCGCTCACGCGACGATCATCGGCGCATCCAACCATGTCGGGCGTCCCATGGGCTTGGAGCTTCTTCTTGCCGGCGTAACTGTGACAACTGCACATAAATTCACAACCAATACTGCCGAGATGGCGCGACAAGCCGACATTTTAGTCAGCGCGGTCGGCAAACCCGGTTTGGTACCGGGCGACTGGGTCAAAGAAGGCGCTACGGTGATTGACGTTGGCATCACACGGGGTGCCAATAACAAGCTCTACGGCGACGTCGAGTTTGAGGCTGCTAAGGCACGCGCCGGCTGGATTACACCGGTACCAGGCGGGGTCGGACCAATGACGCGGGTCGCCCTGCTGCAAAATACCATGCAGGCCGCCGCCAGCCATTTAGGCATTACCTGGACAGCACTTTGAGGCGCATTTTTTTATCTGATCTGCACCTCCAGCATGCCGATACGACGGTTTTTTCTGCCTTTGTGAATTTGTTGCAGCATGAGTCGCAATATGCTAACGAGATCTATCTGCTGGGCGATCTGGTAGAGATGTGGGTAGGCGACGACGACGATTCGCCGTTGGCATCGGCACTGAGAACAACGCTGAAGAATGCGAGCGCGCAGGCCGCAATTTACTTTCAACATGGCAACCGAGATTTTTTATTCAGCGAGAATTTTTGCCAAAGCAGTGGCGCGACTTGGCTGCCGGATCCGTTTTTGCTCGACGATCATATATTGCTCAGTCACGGCGATGGTTTTTGCACTGACGACCATGCGTACCAAGAGGTGCGCTCCTTGCTGCGCAGCGAACAATGGCAGGCGGACGTTTTACAAAAGCCCCTCATGGAGCGACAAGAGATGGGTCGGCAAATGCGGGAACAAAGCAAACAAGCCAATTCCAACAAGTCGGCCCAAATCATGGATGTGAACGACGCCGCTATCGGGCAAAGCATGCAAACCCATGGTGCTGACTTGCTCATACATGGGCACACTCATCGACCCGGTGACTATCCCAGAAGAGGAAATGATGCTTTTCGGCGCATCGTCCTAGGAGATTGGCAGGATTGTGGTTGGCTGTGCCGCCAAGAGAGTGACTCGTTTGCGTTGGAGTGCTTCTCGCTGGATCGCTACGCGCCCGGCACACCGCTGTGAAAACGAAATTGTGCGTCGACGCTCGTCACGAGATGCGCATCTGCCGCTAAGAACTCGTCGATACGCTCACTTAGCTCGGCGTATCCACCAGCCTGCTGATTGGCTGATTCTGCGAGGCGCAGATACTCCTGAAAGTGGCGCGCCTCTGAGTTCAGCAACGATTGGTACAGGCTCGCCACCTTTTCTGGCAGCACTTTGGTTAGGCCAGCAAAGCGCTCACACGAACGCGCTTCAACCACCGCCCCGCAGATCAGCAAATCCACTAAGCGCTTTGGCTCGGCCTTGCTCACGAGTTGATGCAAACCCTGGGCATATCGGGCGGAGTTAATTTGTTTGTAGACGATGCCGTGGTCGGTCATAAGATCGAGTACCTGCTCGAAATGCCTCAGCTCCTCTCTCGCCAACGAGGACATCTTTTGCAGCAACTGCGGATGCTCAACATAGCGGTACATCATGCTGAGTGCAGTGCTTGCCGCCTTTTTCTCGCAGTTAGCGTGATCCATCAGCAGTATGGGCAATTGTTCGGCTGCTACCTGAAACCAGGCATCAGGAGTACTCACGGTCAAGAAATCGGTAACTACCTCAAGCGCATCGTGGTTACGCGTTAACTGCGCAGCCGTTGTCACGCGGGTACCTTAAAGTTGCGCTCGTAGTGGGCTTTGGCGCGCTGAAAGCTCTCTGCGTCTAAAAGCTGCATTGCGTGCAGCGTATCCAGCTCCGGTGTCGGCTGATGGTTTGGCGCCGCTCGTCCAGCAGCCTCAGACGTCAAAGACAGGCCAACGCTGGCCAGGGATTGCTCTCGACGCACCATGAATCGCAGCAGCTGATATTGGCCTTCTTTCTCGTCCAAATCTGTCAGGCCAGCATCAGACAAGGCTGCCTGCAGCTTACTGTGGTTGTCGCATATCAACAGCGCATCAAGGACTTCATTCCTCACCCGGGTCAGGCGCTCGCGCACGGCGTTCTGCTGCGTTGCATCGTAGCCGTTCCACTGCACGATCTCATGTGCAAAGCGCTTACAGCCACGGCAAACCAAATCTCCGTAGGTTGTTGAGCAGATACCCACACACGGTGTTCGATTGTTTAACTGCATGATGTGCTCAAGGTCCCTTAAGAGTGATTGTGAAGATCTAAAACGTTCGTATCGACCAAGAAGCTCAGCTCTTGCTGGCGCTTAGAAGCGTCGCTTCGGGCCGCTGAGAGCTTCGCCAGATAATCTGCACCCACGTCGCCCGTGACGTACTTGCCGTCGAACGCTGAGCACTCAAAGTCTTGCACGTGTGGATTGCCTTCGTGACAACTCTTTTTTAGATCTTCTATGGACTGATATACCAACCAATCGGCGCCAATGATGTGGGCCACCTCTTGTTCTGTTCGTTGATGGGCGACGAATTCGTCACGCGCGGGCATATCGATGCCGTAAACGTTTTGGTAGCGCAGTGCCGGTGCCGCACTTGCCATATACACCTTGCGCGCTCCAGCCTCTCGGGCCATTTGAATGATTTGGGTAATGGTCGTGCCTCGCACGATGGAGTCATCAACCAGCAGTACATTCTTACCCCGGAACTCCAGATCAATGGCGTTCAGTTTTTGTCTTACCGAGTCACTTCGCTGTTTTTGACCGGGCATGATGAATGTTCGACCGATATAGCGGTTCTTCACGAACCCTTCGCGAAATTTCGTACCCAGTTCATGAGCCATGGGTAACGCTGCGGTTCGGCCGGTGTCGGGAATTGGGATGACCACGTCGATGTCGTGATCGTGCTGAGAAAACTGACCAAGTATTTTCCGCGCCAGATGCTCACCCATCCGCAGGCGGCTTTTATAGACAGAAATGTCGTCGATGATGGAATCTGGGCGGGCGAAGTAAACATGTTCAAAGATGCACGGTGTAAGCTTTGGACTGGCAGCACATTGGCGGCGGAAGATTTCGCCTGCGTTAGAAATAAATATCGCCTCACCCGGCGCCACGTCGTCGATCCGCGTATAGCCCAGTATGTCTAGCGCGACGGACTCGGAAGCCAGCATGTACTCCGTGCCGTTCTCGGTCTCTCGACTACCGTACACCAGCGGGCGAATGCCATAAGGATCACGAAACCCCAGCAGCCCAGAACCAATAACCATGGCAACAACTGCATACGCGCCGCGACACCTTTGGTGCACGGCACCCACCGCTTTAAACATTTCCGTCGGAGATGGGTTGATGGCATGCAGCACGCTCAACTCGTTGGCTAACACATTCAGCAAAACTTCCGAGTCACTGCTGGTATTGATGTGCCGCAGGTCCTCTGCAAACAGATCACTCATCAGCTCTTCGGTATTCGTCAGGTTACCGTTGTGGGCAAGCGCAATACCGTAGGGTGAATTCACGTAGAGAGGTTGGGCCTCAGCAGAACTGGTCGACCCGGCGGTTGGGTAGCGGCATTGGCCCAGGCCCACGTTGCCCTGCAGCTGCTGCATGTGCTGGGCTTGGAACACGTCTTTGACCAGACCATTGTCCTTGCGCAAATAGCAGCGCCGACCATCACTGGTAACCATACCGGCGGCGTCTTGGCCACGGTGCTGGAGTATGGTGAGGGCGTCGTAAATGTCCTGCTTGACTTCGTTGCGGGCAACGATCCCTACTATTCCGCACATCAGGCCGTTACTTCCACGCTACTCTTCAAAATAATCCGAATCGTCGTATTCATCCGTCGGCGCAACATCTGGCGGTTCCTCGCTGCTAAAGTCGAGATCACTGAAGGTTGGCCGCTGCGGTGGGTCTTCCAGATTTTCGCTGGCAATATCTACAACCGTTAGCACTTCATCTTCGAACTGCAAGAAGCTGTACTTCAACTCAGATTCGGCCCACCAATTCGTATCGGAGAACATACTCTGGCTGACCATAAGCAAGATCGTTACCAAAATACCGCCACGAACGGTGCCAAAAGCGAAGCCTAGAATGCGATCTGTGCTCGACAAGCCCGAGCGAGTAACGAGCTGACCGAGCCCCCATCGAATCATGCTGGCGGCGGCCAATGTCGCGATAAGGACGACTAAAAACGCTGCGATTTGGCCGAATTGCTCTTCACCCAAATATTCCGCGAACTCTGTCGCAACGGCGGGACCAAACCAGATACCAAAGAGAAAGGCAGCGACCCATGAGGCAAGTGAAAAGGCTTCTCGGATGAACCCACGGGAGAGCCCAACGAGCGACGAGAGCAGCACGATGGCGATGATGATGTAATCCAGATGCGACATTTTTCCCGCTTGCAATGAATGCTCAAGAGCCAAGGACTCTACTGCGTCATGGCTACCACAATAGCTTCAACCCCATATGTCTGGGTATACGATGTGCGCTTTTCCTTCGCCAGAGTATGACTGAGCATCGGCCCTACCGCGACCCGATAGCGGATTTTTTCGCCGCCTAACCCGCGTTGTTTGTACTGGGAGATAAACGCTTCCTCGCCGTCGCCAAGTAGCCGCTCACGCATTTTGCGAGCGTTAACCTGCTCATCAAATGTGGCCAACTGCACGGCAAAAACCTCCGTTTCATCGCCTATGGGCAGCAATATGGGCTCACCAAAACGCGTGCCGTTCTCAACCCAGTAGCCGTCTGCGTCGACCATTTCGCGTATGCCGTCGACTTTCTCCTGCAGCTTCGAGTCAGCAAACGCTTGATCCATGGCCTGCTGCTCTTGCTCCATCTGAGCAATCAACGACTCCACCTCGGCGCGGGGGTCAACATTCTCAAATGTTTGGGTATTGTTGAGATCTGAAGTCGAGGCAACATCCTGCAGCGATGGCGCGGGGGCATCAAAAATCATGGGTAAAAAGATTGCGGCAAGGGACAGTAAGAAAATCGTGCCGATCAGCCGATAGCGAGTGACTTCGTTCATGGCCCTATCATGCCAGCCAAGTACATTGCTCAACAGCGCTAAAGGAACCGAATATCACAATGACCTCGCCGATCTCTGTGCGCTCATGGGCCATGGTCAGCGCCTGCGGCATGTTGTCGGCAGTACATGCCTCTTCGCCCAAGGTTTTGGCAATTGCATGCGCAGTCATTTGACGATCACCGTAACTATCAACGAATAACCAAGGCACATTTTTACCAACGGCATCGATGACGCTTTGATAAAAACCCTGATGATCCTTGCCGGCTAGCATGGCGCAAACAAAGTACGCGGGCCTAAGTTTTCTTGACGCCAACTCACTCAAAAAGAACCGCACACCGTCTGGGTTATGACAAACATCGAGTATCCACATACGGTCCTTGGTTTGCCGGATATCCATCCGCCCAGGCATGTACGCAGCAGAACACTTTGCGATTAGATCCAGATCAAGCTCGACCATATCGGCAACCGCCTCACAGGCCAGCGCGATGTTATGTGGCGCGATAGCTGTGAGCGGAATCTCAAGCGACGCTTGGCTTTGTCGGCTTAGCTGCCAAGTGCCTTGGTCGATATCGCTGGCGCTGGAGAAATCCGTACCCCAACACCTTGGCTTAAGCGATAGTTCCTCACACCGCTGCAGCACGCTTGCAGGCATATTCTGCCCCAGCACCACATGCTGTCCGCTGCGCAAAATGCCCGCTTTCTCAGCGCCAATGGCTTCTCGTGTGTCGCCCAAAAATGCCTGATGGTCCAGTCCGATACTGGTAATGACTGCGATGTCTGGGTCGATGGCGTTGAAGGCATCCAGACGACCACCCAGTCCAATTTCGAGGATGGCCACATCGACTTGGGCTTGGGCCATGCAATACAGGGCAGCCAGTGCGCTGAATTCAAAATACGTTAGCGCTACGTCACCACGAGCCTCATCGATTGCGGCAAAGGCAGCGCAAATCTCATCGTCGCCAGCATCATGCCCATGCAACCGAATTCGTTCATTAAATCGCCAAATATGCGGCGATAGCGTGGTACCCACGCGATACCCACCCTGCAGCAGCAAGGCTTCGATCATTCTGCAGGTAGTGCCCTTGCCGTTAGTACCGGCCACGGTGATCACCGTGGGAGCGGGCTTGTGTGGCTGCAGTTGGTCCAATACTTGGTTGAACCTCTGCAAACCCATGTCGATGACCTCGGTATGTTGCTCGCTGATGTAGCCCAGCCAGGAATCTAGGTTTCGAGTACTAGCCATCGAGTCCATGACGGATGTCGGCGGCGGCGCTGTGCAAACGTTCCGCCGCGATGTTCAGATCTGCGCTATCCGCCATTAATTGCACTAGCGCACTGCCAACCACTACACCGTCTGCGTGGGCGCTTACCGCTGCCGCAGACTTTGCGTCTTTGATGCCGAATCCGACACAGATCGGCACATCGGTCAGTGTCTGCAAGAAACTCATGCGCTCGGCCACTTCGTCAACCGCCAGTGCCCCGCTGCCTGTAGTGCCTTTCAGTGATACGTAGTACAAAAAACCGCTCGCCGTCGTGACAATTTCTTGCGCTCGCGGGTCCGCCGTCGTCGGTGCGATGAGTGATACTAGATCCATACCCACAGCGCTGAGTGTTTGGCGTAAATCCGCCGCTTCTTCCTGGGGTAGGTTAACCATGATCAATCCGTCGACGCCAGCGTCCTTGGCGCGCTGGGCGAAATTCGTCATGGCCAGAACCGAATTCAGATAACCCATCAGCACCACAGGTGTCGTACTGTTTGAGGCGCGAAATTCGACCACCATGTCGAGTACCTTGGCCAACGTCATACCATTGGCAAGCGCGCGCTCGTTCGCCGCTTGAATCGCAGGACCTTCGGCCTCTGGATCAGAGAATGGGATACCCAGTTCCAGCAGGTTTGCACCGCCAGCGACCAGGCTATGCATGGCCGGCACGGTGAAGTCGATGCCCGGATCACCTGCGGTGATAAATGTCACGAGGGCTTTCTTGCCGTGCTGTGCTAACCGTGCAAATTCAGCTGCGATGCGGCCTTGGTTCGCAGGCACAGCATCCATCAGAGGGTAATTCCATCGATATCGGCAACGGTCAAGATGTCTTTGTCGCCGCGTCCACTGAGATTTACCAAAATAGTTTTGTCTGCCGACATCTTCGGTGCGTTTTCAACCACCCAAGCCAAGGCATGGCTAGTCTCTAACGCGGGCAGTATTCCCTCTTGGCGATTCAGCATGCGGAACGCTGCCATGGCCTCATCGTCTGTTGCCGCAGCATAGGTAGCTCGACCAATATCTTTGAGGTAAGAATGCTCAGGACCAACACCCGGGTAGTCGAGACCGGCTGATACCGAATGCGTCTCCATCACCTGACCGTCGTCATCCGACATCAGATAAGAGCGGTTACCGTGCAATACGCCCACTTTGCCATCGTTCAGGGGTGCGGCATGGGCACCGGTGCTGACACCATGACCACCCGCTTCAACGCCAACCAAGTCTACTTCCGTGTCGTTGATGAACGGATGAAAAATACCCATTGCATTGGAACCGCCGCCCACACAGGCGACTACCACATCGGGTAGCTTGCCCACTTGTTGCAGCATCTGTGCGCGGGCTTCTTGGCCGATAATCGATGCGAAGTCACGCACCAGCATAGGGTAAGGATGCGGCCCCGCCACCGTGCCGATAATGTAGTGGGTATCATCAACATTGGTCACCCAGTCACGCATGGCTTCGTTCATGGCATCTTTCAGCGTCTTCGAACCGGAGGTTACTGGGATGACGTTGGCACCCATCAACTTCATGCGATAGACGTTCAGGCTTTGACGATGAACATCTTCTTCACCCATGTAGACATCGCAGGCCAAACCGAGCCTTGCTGCCACTGTTGCTGTAGCAACACCGTGCTGACCGGCGCCAGTTTCAGCAATCACGCGAGGTTTGCCCATACGCTTGGCTAGCAAGGCTTGACCAATGGTATTGCATACCTTGTGGGCGCCAGTGTGATTAAGGTCCTCGCGCTTCAAGTAAACGGCGGCGCCGCCTAGCGACGCCGTAAGGCGTTCCGCCAAATACAGCGGCGTTGGTCGCCCAACAAAGTGCGCAAGATCCTCATGCAACTCTTTTTTGAATTCTGGGTCGTCTTTCATCTCCGCGTACAGCGCTGCCAAGCTGTCGAGAGCATGAGTCAGTGTTTCGGCGACAAAGCGCCCGCCGAACTGACCGAAGTATCCGCTGTCCGTAGGTTGCGCGTAGGTTTGCGCTGCATTTGCGTCCAAGATTGGTTCAGCCATGTTTTGCCTTCTCGATAAAAATTGTCATTTTGCTGTGGTCTTTCACACCCTTTTGCCCGCTCTCAACGCCTCCAGCAACGTCGACGCCAAAGGGCTGAGTTTGCTCAATCGCCTCGGCCACATTGTCAGGGTTTAACCCCCCTGCCAAAATGAGCCGAGCGTCGATATTGCGTGGCCATAAGCGCCAGTCAAAGACCCTACCCGTGCCACCCTTAAGCTGTGGGTCGTGGGTATCCAGTATTATTCCCCAAGCATCGCTGTAGGCTTTTGCCAAGGCGGCCATATCCATCGTAGCGGAGACACCCAGTACCTTGATGTAGGGCCGCTGAAACTGCCCGCAATATTCTGGGCTCTCAGCGCCGTGGAATTGCAGCATGTCGAGTTCCACCCTATCCAGCACCTGCAACACTGTCTCCGCGCAAGCATCAACGAACAGGCCGATACGCTGCACGCCAGGGTGCGTATCATTTATATCTGCACATAACTGAGCTGCACAGCTTGGTTCAACATATCTCGGACTGGCAGCAAAAAAATTGAAGCCTATGGCATCGACACCCGCGTTCGCGGCAGCCAGCGCATCACCCAGCGTTGTTACGCCGCAAATTTTGCACCAAGTTGTGGCTGAAACGTCCATCCATGGGGTCCGGCTTGTAGCATCGGTCTGAGCATTCAATCTGTTGCCTCGAATGCACGCGACTAAGCGCGAGATACTATACCCATCAACACCGTCTACAAAGCACAGATCTGTTATCCGACTGATGGTAGAAACTATGTCTCAATGCGTAGCACTAGCAGCATAAATATCAGCGCCGCCGTATCAGCGGGGGTAAGGGTGGAGCGGGAAAATCCTGCTGAGGGTAGGCAACTTCCGCCAAATACAGGCCTTGAGCAGGCGCCGTAATGCCGAGCTGCTGCCGATCCTTCGCCCCAAGCAGCGCTTGTAAAAAGCCCCGCGCGGCGCCGAGTCCTACTTGATGCAGCCCAGAAGCAATGTTGCGCACCATATGCAATAAAAACGCGTTTGCTTCGATATTCATAATGACAAGATCCCCCTCGCGCCGCACCTCGCAGCGGTCGACTCGCCGCATCGGCGTCAAGGACTGGCACCCCGCCCCGCGAAAACTGCTGAAGTCGTGCTCACCGAGCAGAGTCTGTGCCGCCACATGCATGGCGTTCTCATCTAGGGCATCCGTACACCACGCTAAATCGCTCATAAAAGGATTAGATCTGCCCCGATCATGAAACAAATAGGTATAGCGCCGCGCCACGGCATCAAAGCGCGGGTGGAATTCAGCCGCAACGGGTTTGAACCAAGAAACCTGTATCGTTGCTGGCGTAAGCCCATTGACTCCGCGCAACCACTGGGCGACCGGCCGATCAGCACTGGTTGAAAATGCAGCAATCTGACCCGTGCCATGCACACCAGCATCGGTGCGCCCCGCCGCACGCAGCGCTATCGGCTCATTGGCAATGGTGCCAAGAGCGCGCTCGAGTTCGCCTTGAATGGACGCCTGCCCGTGCTGCCGTTGCCAACCTCGAAAGGCGCCGCCATGGTACTGCACACAAAACGCGAAATGATGTTGCTGGTGGGTAGCGTCGTTGATCTCAGTCATCACCGCCGTCTAAGCGAGCCATAATGCGTCGAGCAACGTCTTGCTGCTCTGCCGACCCATCAGCAATGACTTCTTGGAGCATATCTCGCGCCCCGTCCTCATCACCCATTTCGATATAGGCTTCGGCGAGCTTCAGCCGTGTCGTGAAGACGTCTTCTTGTGCGCTGTCATCATCATCTTCATCATCACGCAATTCTTCGGCCGCAAAAGCGCCGTTCTCGTTTTGTTCCTCTGACGGATCGGGCTGCGGCGCTGCGATGCTCACTGTCGGCTCCGCCTGATCGGATTCCAAGCCGCTGGCATCATCGCTCCTACTACCTAGGACACCATCAAGTTCTTGTTCTTGCTGCACTGCACGTCGCCGCACTAAGACGACCACAAGGAGCACAATGATGGCTATGCCTGCGAGCAAACCCACCGAACCAGACGCCAACACGGTGTCCAAAACGCGTGTAAAGACACCCGATTCCTCTGCGCGAATTTGTTGCTCTATCTGATCAAGGTCAAAGGGATCGTCCACCACCGCCCTCGATTGCTGTGCATTGTCGGGCATATTGGCGAGAGGTTCCGGTTCTTGATCGATCAACGGCTCGTCAACAGCCAAGGTGCCCTCTAGGGCTTTATCCGAAGTTTCCTCCGGGGTTGTCCCCAACGCTTGATCAGAGGCTTGATCAGAGGCTTCCTCCATGACTGCCTGTGGCGCTGCACTCACTGTCGACTCATCGACCTCTACAACTGGGTCTTCTTCGAAATCAGCGGTCTTATCGAAGGCGGTAATTCTGACCTGCCCGGCGGTTTGCGATACACCCTGGCCATCGCGAACGCCGCTCTGCCAACTCGCATTCTGCTCAGCGACCTGCAGCTCTGCCTGACGCCGCGACGTTGCTTGCGCCTCGGCAAAATCCGGCAGCGCGAGCATCGACCAAGGTTTTAGGCCATTAATGTTGCTGGCTAGGAAGGAGTTGGGATTTAACTGCAGGACTGCCAACATTTGCTGGGCATTCGTAACGTCGTCGTCTCGGGTTCGGTTAGCAATACGCCAAAGCGTTTCATTGGGTCGACTGAGCAGTGTAGGACGCTCGATACCTGAAGCATCTAGAACAGGTATCAGTACTTCTATTGGCATGAGGCTTGTCTCGCCATCGCCTTGAAAAGCCACGACAAACCGCAAACTGGGTTCGTACAGGGGGGCTACGCTAGAAATATCAAGCAGGTAGTTCTCAGCCGAGTTCATGCGCATACCAAACCGTAGCGAGGTGAGAACTTGGTAACGACCAATATCGAGCGATTCGAAGGCACGCTGGGATGCCAGTGAAACGGAGATGTCGCCTTGCAACGATGGCAGTGAGCCCACGTTAATCTGGGCTTGGAGTGGTTGGCCGATATCGGAACTGGCCTGTATCGTCAGCACTTCGGCGAGATCGGACTGCGCCAACAACACTGGCATCTGCACGCACAAACAAATGCCCGTCAGTAACGCGACTACCCGTGCACGCACGTTCGTATCCCCTTTGCTCAACCTATCGCTCCGGCCCTTGCAGTGGTGTCTTTATAGCGGGTTTGCAAACGGCATTACAGGTGCGCTAGCAGTAACTCCGCAATTTGCACACTGTTTAACGCAGCGCCCTTTCGAACGTTATCCGCGACCACCCACATGTTCAGGCCGTTGGGATGTGAAATGTCCTTACGAAGCCGACTGACAAAGACCGGATCAGTACCCGCGCCATGCTCCACTGGCGTCGCAAGCTCACGATCACCCAGCATCGTTACGCCGGGGGCTTTCGCGAGCAGCTCTCGCGCGGCCTCGACACTGATCGGCTCGCGGGTTTCGATGTGAACGGCTTCGCTGTGGCCATAGAACACGGGGATGCGCACGCAGGTTGCGTTCACGGCGATGCTGTCGTCCTGCAAAATCTTGCAAGTCTCCCAAACCATCTTCATTTCTTCCCGGGTGTAGCCGTTGTCTTGAAACGTATCGATTTGCGGAATGGCATTGAAGGCAATTTGTGCGGGCATTTTACCCGGCTCAATCGGCTTGCCATTGAGCAGTTTCGCTGTCTGCCCCGCCAATTCCTCAATGCCACTGGCGCCGGCGCCGGATACGGCTTGGTATGTCGCTACGTTAACCCGCGTAATGCCGACAGCGTCGTGAATGGGTTTAAGCGCCACCACCATTTGGATCGTCGAGCAGTTCGGGTTGGCGATGATGTTGCGCGGCGCATAGTCCGCTACGCATTCTGGGTTCACCTCACTCACCACCAAGGGAATGTCGTCGTCGTTACGAAAGTGCGAGGTATTGTCCACCACGATACAGCCCTGAGCCGCTGCTTGCGGAGCAAATTCGGCGGAAACCGAGCCGCCTGCAGAGAACAAGCCGATTTGGGTATTGCTAAAATCGAATTCATCCAAGCGCTGAATCTGCACAGACTTACCGTTGAACTGCAATCGCTTACCTGCCGAGCGCTCCGACGCCAAGAGCGCAAGCTCTCCCACGGGAAATTTACGTTCCTGCAGGATGTCGATCAGAGCCTCGCCCACTGCTCCGGACGCCCCGGCTACCGCCACATTGACTGTTTTTTCAGCACTCATTTTCTGTTTCGTACCTGTGTAAATGAACTAAAGATTTTCGATGACCAACTCGCCCATCGTCCGGCAACCAATGGCGTCGTCTTGTGCATCACCAGCGATATCGGCGGTTCTGTGACCGTCTGCCAATACCTTGGCTACCGCGCGATCAACATTGTCTGCAGCTTCAGGCATGTCGAGGCTGTAACGAAACAGCATCCCGACCGACAAAATAGTCGCTAATGGATTAGCCTTATCTTGGCCCGCAATATCAGGCGCCGTGCCGTGCACTGGCTCGTACATACCCGTGCCACTGGCCGACAGAGAAGCCGAAGGTAGCATGCCCAAACTGCCGGTTAGCATGGCTGCGACATCCGACAAGATATCGCCGAACATGTTGCCGGTAACGATAACGTCGAACTGCTTTGGTGCACGCACCAACTGCATGGCGGCGTTGTCCACATACATATGCGACAGCTCTACATCGGGATAGTCGCTGGAGATACTGGTCACCACTTCACGCCACAGTTGGCTGACCTCAAGTACATTGGCCTTGTCGACACTGCACAGACGACCATTGCGCTTGCTCGCCAGATCGAAACCAACTCGGGCGATGCGCTCAATCTCGTGTTCCGCGTAAACCAGCGTATTAAAACCAACGCGTTCGTTATCGCGAGTTTCAACACCACGAGGTTCGCCAAAATAGATGCCGCCAGTAAGTTCCCGCACGATCAAGATATCCAGATCCGAGACCAACTCGGGCTTGAGCGACGAGGCGCCCGCTAGCGAACTAGCCAACAGCGCTGGTCGCAAATTTGCGAACAGACCAAGTTCTTGGCGCAAGCCTAGGAGGCCTTTTTCGGGTCGCTGAGCCGTTGGCAGATCATCCCACTTAGGACCACCTACACCGCCAAGCAGTACCGCGTCTGCTTGCTTGGCTTGCGACAGCGTCGACTCCGGTAACGGATGACCACAGTCATCGATCGCTGCGCCACCGACCAAGGCTTCTGCAACGTCGATGGTGACGCCATGTTGCTGGGCGGCCACTTGCATCACCTCTACCGCCGGGGCGACCACTTCTTGCCCGATGCCATCACCGGGTAGTACCAGTACTTTTTTCACAAAATTTCCTCTGCTGAAAAGGGTATTAAATCTGTTGCTGCATCAAACTAGGGCAACTCAGTCGCGGAATAGCCATGGCTGGCGCTGACGATGGCCGGATTCAAAGCTTCTTATGAGACTGGCTTCGGCCAGCGTCAGATCTATATCGTCCATGCCATGGAGCATTTTTTCTTTCAGCGCCGGATCGATGTCAAAGCCATGGACTTGCTCACCATCGGTGACCGTTTGCGCGCGTAAATCGATCGACAGCGTTAGGCCTGCCGCCACGCGCTGAAATAGACCTTCGATAACGTCTGCCGGCAAGGTGATCGGTAACACGCCATTCTTAAAACAATTGCCGAAGAAGATGTCCGCGAAGCTCGGGGCCAGCACCGCGCGAAAACCAAATTCTTTCAATGCCCAAACTGCATGCTCGCGGGATGAGCCACAGCCAAAGTTATCCCGTGCAACCAAAATTGAGGCGCCCTGATACTCTGGCAGGTTGAGGGAGAACTCGCGATTGATCTGGCGCTCGTTGGGCGTCATGCCCATGGTGCCCTGATCAAGAAACCGCCAAGCATCGAAGAGATAATCGCCAAAGCCGGTGCGCTTAATAGACTTCAAATACTGCTTGGGAATAATTTGGTCAGTATCTACGTTGGCACGATCCAGCGGCGCCACCAATCCGTCTAGAGTTGTGAATGCGTCCATCAGGCGGCTCCCCCTTGCTGGTGTTGGGTGTTGCGAATATCGACAAAACGCCCATTAATCGCTGCCGCCGCCGCCATGGCTGGGCTGACCAAGTGCGTGCGACCGCCGTAGCCCTGGCGACCCTCGAAATTGCGGTTAGAGGTCGACGCGCAGTGTTCGCCCTCGCCTAGCTGATCGGGATTCATGCCAAGGCACATAGAGCAGCCCGCCGAGCGCCACTCGAACCCAGCGTCAATAAACTGCTGCGCCAGACCTTCCTCTTCTGCCTGTGCTTTGACTAGGCCAGAGCCCGGCACCACCAAGGCTTCAGTGACGTTGGCCGCCACCTTGCCGCCACGAATTTGCGCCGCTGCCGCGCGTAAATCTTCGATGCGCGCGTTGGTGCAAGAGCCAATAAAGATGCGACTCACGGCGATGTCAGTGATTTTTTGGCCAGCCTGCAGATCCATATATTCCAAAGCCAACTGGGTGGATTCCGCTTGTACGCCATCGCTCATGTCTTTGGGGTTCGGCACTGCTTCATCGATGCCGGCGACCATTTCAGGGGATGTGCCCCAACTGACCTGGGGAGCGATTGTGCTGGCGTCGATGGTCATGGAAGCATCAAACACCGCACCTTCGTCCGACACCAAGGTGCGCCAGTAATCCTCAGCCTGATTCCACAGCTCGCCCTTAGGCGCGAACGGGCGACCGTGAATGTAGTTAATGGTGGCGTCGTCTACTGCCACAAGGCCAGCTCGTGCCCCGGCTTCGATGCTCATGTTGCAAAGGGTCATGCGGCCTTCCATAGAGAGCTGACGAATGGCCTCGCCGCGATATTCAATGGTGTGGCCCGTCGCCCCGGCAGTGCCCAAGCGGCCAATGATGGCGAGCACTAAGTCTTTAGCGGTAACACCTTCCGCCAACGCGCCGGTGACATTCACCGCAAAATTTTTGGCTTTGTTTTGCACCAAGCACTGGGTTGCCATGACATGTTCAACTTCCGATGTGCCAATGCCCTGGGCCAAGGCTGCAAAGGCACCATGGGTAGACGTATGAGAGTCGCCGCATACCACGGTCATGCCTGGCATGGTGGCACCCTGCTCTGGGCCGACCACGTGCACGATGCCTTGGCGTTGATCAAGAATTTCAAACTGCTGGACGCCAAAGGCTTTGCAGTTCTTGTCTAAGGTGACCACCTGTTCTAGCGCCACCGCGTCGGTAATCCCATCAAACCCGAGCTCTCGACCCGAAGTTGGTACGTTGTGGTCTGGAGTCGCGAGGTTTGCATCGACCCGCCACAGCGGCCGACCCGCCAATTGCAGGCCCTCAAAGGCCTGTGGCGATGTGACCTCATGCAGCAACTGTAAGTCGATATATAACAACGAGTTACCGTCAGAACGTCGACCTACTTCGTGGGCCTCCCAAATCTTGTCGTATAGCGTTTTTGGCTCTGCTGACATGCCATCACCCCCTGAAATTTGCCGCAGTCTAGGCGGGGGTTTGCCATAAAACAATTCGATATTTTTTATATTTTGTATAACTTTTATAAATACTAGAATACTGCCCTTAGCGACCTAGGAGCAGCCCTGTGCATCTCGACGAACTGGAATCCTTCATACAGGTAGCGCGTCTGCGATCCTTCTCAGCCGCAGCCCAACAACTGCATATCAGCCAGCCTGCCATGAGCAAGCGTATTCAATCCCTCGAGAACCACCTTGGCGTCACCCTGTTCGACCGCCTAGGCAAGCGCGTGAGACTCACTCCCGCTGGGGAGTTATTGGTAGGCAAAGCCAACGCCATGCTGGATCTGTCGAAAGACATGGAGCGAGATGTGGGCAATCTGGCGCAAACCGTTAGCGGGCGTCTCAGTATGGCCACCTCCCACCACATTGGCCTGCATCGACTTGCTCCCGTATTGCAGCGCTTTACCCAGCAGTACCCCGAGGTGGAACTCGATATACAGTTTGAAGATTCCGAGGTAGCTCACAAGCTCGTGCGCGCCGGGGATATCGAACTGGCGGTGGTGACGCTGAATCCAGCTGGCGAGCAGGCGCAGTCGGATCTTGAAACCAAAACAATTTGGCAAGACCCCCTGTGTTTCGTCAACGCCAAACCTCTGCCAGAGGTGGCCTCGCTGAGTCAACTGGCCACTCTGCCCTGCATTCTGCCTGGGGCGAACACGTTTACTGGTCGGATTGTTACTGAGCGCTTCGCCTTAGAAGGGCTGGCGCTGAAACCCGCCCTTTCGACCAATTACTTGGAAACCATCAGCATGTTGGTCAGCGTGGGCGTCGGTTGGAGCGTGCTCCCGCAAACCATGATTAACGAGCTGCAGCTGCTCACGCCACAGTGCGCGCCGATCACCCGTTCGCTGGGCTGCGTCACTCACGCCAAACGTACGCTATCGAATAGCGCCAGCGCGTTTTTGCGGGTGCTTAGCGCTTATGCCTCGGGTTGAGGCGGCTGCAGTCCCGCTTCGCGTCCCATCTGCCCACGATGACGTAACAAGTGGTCCATGAGCACCAAGGCCACCATGGCTTCAGCGATGGGCGTTGCGCGGATGCCCACACAGGGGTCGTGCCGACCCTTGGTGACAACCTCTACCGGATTGCCAAATCGGTCTATGGACTGACCTGGGTTGGTCAGACTACTGGTGGGCTTTAGCGCCATGCGCAGCACTATGTCTTGGCCCGAGGAGATTCCCCCTAAAATGCCGCCGGCGTGATTACTGGTAAAGCCGTTCGGTGTCATCTCATCACGATGCTCAGTACCGCGCTGCTGGGCGACCTGCATACCATCGCCGACCTCAACACCCTTCACCGCATTGATGCCCATGAGCGCGCCAGCGAGATCGCCGTCTAAGCGAGAAAACACGGGTTCGCCAAGGCCTACGGGCACACCGCTGGCCACCACAGACACCTCCGCGCCAATGGAATCGCCGTCTTTGCGCACCGCGTCTATCAGCGCAGCGATTTCGTCCAGCATGGACGCATCCGGGCAGAAAAACGGGTTGTCATCGACGATGCTGAGGTCGACGGGTTGAGGGCGTAATGCGCCAATACCGGATAAATAGCCCTTTATCGATATACCTGCATGGGACGCTAGGTACTTTTTGGCAATTGCACCCGCCGCTACGCGCATGGTGGTTTCGCGAGCCGAGGATCGACCCCCACCGCGATAGTCGCGCACACCGTATTTGTGGTGGTAGGTGTAATCTGCATGGGCGGGGCGAAATACATCCTTAATCGCGCCGTAATCCTTACTTTTTTGATCTTCATTGCGCACCAGCAAGCCGATGGGAGTGCCCGTGGTAACGCCTTCGAACACACCAGACAGAATTTCTACCTGATCTCCCTCGCGCCGCTGGGTGGTGTATTTGCTTTGGCCGGGCTTGCGGCGATCAAGGTCAGGCTGCAGGTCATCCTCTGACAGCGGCAGCCCCGGCGGGCAGCCATCGACAATCGCGCCCAGCGCCAAACCATGGCTTTCGCCAAAGGTGGTCACGGTAAAAAGTGAACCGAAGGTATTTGCTGCCATGTGCTGCTCTGTTTGTCGTAAGGCAACGCTTTAGCGCCAATTGGCTTATGCCGCGCGGCTAAAGCGTTGAGTAGCATTATCGTTTTGTCGCTGCATATCCATCAAGGGAAAAACTCGGCCGACAGGTTGAATGCGCGAGCAAGAGTCTACCCTTAACGCGACGCCCTGATGCTAGATGGCGCAACGCCAAACCAGCGCTTGAAGGCTCGCCGGAAACTTGAGGGCTCTGCAAACCCTAGCGCAAAAGCCGTGGCTTCTACTGTCATGGATTTCAGATTATTGACGGATTGTTGTTTGAGTACACCGTCTCGCAAAGACTGGTAATTGGTGCCGCTCTTTTTCAATTGGCGCACCAAGGTGCGAGCGCTCATAGCAAAGAGGGGCGCCAATTCTTCCACACTCCACAACCGGCCAGGATTTTCCCACAAAAAGTTCTCCACACCTCGTGCGATATCTTGACGCCTACCCAACTCGTCCAACGCACTTCGACAACGCAAGAGACTTTCTTCAAATCTCGCAACATCAACCTCTGGCGAGGACAGTGTAAGCAGTGAACGCTCGAAACTCAGGGTAGTCGTCGGCCGGCTGAAGGCAACTGTGTTGCCAAAGACCGAAACATAATCGGCAGCGTACGACGGACTGGGATAGGCGAGTTCTATGCAAAGCACATTATTGTCATGGCCGGCAAAATAAGTGATGCAATTCGTCAGCGTTAACAGCACAGACTCGGTGAAGAACGGCACAACCTTCGCGGGCAAATCCTGCAGAGAAATTTCTATACACACCGAATCCTGCTCTTCCCTACTGCATAGCGAGAAAAAACTCGCTCGGGCGCCAATAAGCTCAGCGAACGTGCTGAGCGCAACCCTCAGATTCGGCGCGGTTTGCATGGCGGTGCCCAGGGCGCCATGAGCAGCAAGCTGTAGCTGATGCCCCAATCTAAGCGCCAACCCTAGGGACGAGTGGGTGAGCGCATTTTCAATCAGGCACATCTGCGCAGAGAAGGGCATTTCAAAATCGGCTCGCATCACATCAGATGCCGAATAGCCCGTGCCTTTGAGCAATGCGGTTTCAGACACTTGCGCGTTTACAAATCGGTACAGCAAACGGATATAACCCGTAGAGAAAAACGGTTCACTCATGCCCAAACCCTCATACCCAAACCATAGGGGTAACCGCCCCGACTGTCACCGATTGTCCCCATCAAGGCGCGAAATGTCCTTTCGCAATGCGCATCGCGCCGCACAATGAACGGATCTTTTCAGGGGTAAGAACACATGCAGGAGCGAGACAGAAGTTTATTGTTACTCAACGGCGTTGGGCTACTCATCAGTTCAGCGTTGTCAGGATGGCTGCACTTTTTCCAGCTATTGGGAGAAATCGATTTGTGGCCAGTCATTAATCATATTGAGGCCCAGGTGCCTGGCGAGGCCCGAGCTTGGGTGATGGCACATCTCGAAGGCATTACTAATGGCTTGCTGCTGATCGCCATCGCCACTACCGCACATTCCCTCGTGTTAAGCCCCCGCCAATTCAAGTGGCTGTGCCATACCTCGCTGACATTCGGTTGGCTGTTTACCCTGCCAGCGATTGCGAACGCATGGTTTGGCACGCGCGGCCTCGCGTTTGGTGGAGGTCCCTTTGGTGATAGCGTCGCCAACAACGTGATCTACCTGTTTGGCTGGCCGCCCATCATTAGCGTACATATTGCCTTCGCATTGCTGGCCTTGGGCGCATGGCGGCATCACAAGCAACTGCGCAGCAATACGCTCGCGACCTTGGGTACACCGAGGAACCAGTGAAATGACTCACGCCATCACCGTACGCAAGATTCCTTTCGACTTCAGCAACGACATCTCGCCGCATTGGCATCCAAAACAGCGCGAGTGGGGGCACATGATTAATGGGGCGTCATTAACGATGCCCTATCTAGAACCTTTCCTAAACCGAACCCTGCGCGAGGCACTGGGTAAATTGAGCGACTCAACCTTGCATCAGGATGTAGAAGGCTTCATTCGACAGGAGGCTCAACACTATGCCAATCATCGGCGCTATAACGAGATGCTCAAAGCGAACGGATATGCAGTGCTCGCCGACATTGAAGCGACATTCGCAGCCGATTATGCGGCCCTCGAAAAGCGCTCCCTCGAGTGGCGCTTGGCCTACTCGGCAGGATTCGAAACCATGACCATGGGTATTACCGACTGGCTCGTAAACGAGCGCAGCAGCTTGTTTTACGGCGCCAACCCTGCCGTCACCTCCTTGGTGCTCTGGCATATGGTTGAAGAAACGGAACATAAAGCCGTGGCTTACGATGTGTACGAAACTCTCTGTGGGCGCTACTGGTTGCGTATCGCAGGGTTGGTATGGGGTTCCTTACACGTTGGCTTTATGTCGCGTCGCGCCTATCGGGCGATGCTTCAGCAAGATGGCGTGTGGAACACCGTAAAAGGCAGACTAGGTATATGGATCATGGTGGGACGTTTTTTCAAAAACGCCGGCGGCGCAATGTTGCGCGCTCTGCGACCAGGCTATCACCCGAACCAGATTGCAGATCCTCCATGGGTTGACCAGTGGCGCCTCGCGTACGCTGCTATGCACAGCGACAAGCTGCCGTTGCTCGATACTAGCCAACGCGATATACCGCCAAGGTTCGGTATCGGTGGCGCTAATGAGTGATCTCTTAGAAAGGAATGTCATTTGCGGTGACAGGCGTTGGTAGCTGCGTCTATGCGCCACCCTGGTCGACGGGATATGTATAAAAACACCAGTCGCTCTTCTTAGTGTTCAAAGCGTCGTACAGACGTTGAGCTTGGTGATTAGTAGGGGCAGTGACCCACTGCAAACGCGCGGCTCCATGCCTTGCGGCATAGTGCCGACAATGCTCAATCAAGGATCTCCCGACACCGTTGCCCCGAGCTTCTGACAACGTGTATAGATCGTTCAGCACGGCAACTTTCGACGCAATAGTTGTCGTATACGTCAGATAAACCGTTGCGAAACCTATTGGCATACCATTCTGTAGATAAAGGAACTGGCACCCGGCAGGATTTGCCTCGCCAAACTGAGAAAAAAACTCACGGTTTTTGTCATCAGATATTTCAGCGACCTGATAAAACTCTTGATAGGCCCTGATCAGTGGCAGTGCTTTTTCCAGATTAGCCGGCCCTACAGATTCAATGACGCTGGTGTTCAAAGCCCCTCCTCGCCCTGCTGACTAGCCTGTTTGTCGAGAGATGCATCCATCGCTGCTATCTCTCTGGCCATCGACCGAGCATTTGAATCGTTCTGTCGCAAGAGCCCTGCAACCACTCCTGCGCGATCCTCATCGTTCCGGTTCTGACTGAACTTCCACTTACCTTCTATCCGCGTAACCGAAATCTGCAGCCCAACAATCGCGTTAACCAAGGCGTTGGTGTAATCAGGTGGCGCATCTGCGACGGACCAAGGTTCAGCAAAACTAGCCTCCTGACGATCCGTCAGCCTTGTTACATGCGCCTTCAGCCATTCAGGGTCATGAATAGCTTGCGGATGCCCATATATGTGAACCGCAGAGTAGTTCCATGTGGGCACCACGCGCGCGTCGCGCGCTTTGGAAGGGTACCAAGAAGGTGAGATATAGGCGTCGACTCCAGAAAAGACGACCAGCACCTCAGAGTTTGAATCGATGTCACACCACACCGGATTAGCGCGCGCGACATGTCCCTCCAATGTGCCATTGCGTTGGTCATCCACCCATTGGAAGGGGATGTGATTCCCAACGAGATCTCCGTGAGCGTTTGTCACCAACGTTCCCAATGGATTGGCCGCAACAAGCGAGCGAATGGTCTCAACATCATCTTGCCGAAACTGCTTAGAGGTATGCATGAGTGCGTCAATCGATGGGAAAAAGGTGTGGCATAGCTCTACCAACTACGTCAGTTGCGAATTAAGACGCATCAATGGGTACCGGGTGGGTCCATCCGGCGGCAGGCGTAAGTTCAGGAACTGGCGCGTCGTAACTGTCTAAGCGCGCGCGCGGCAGCCAGACCAGATTCCATGTCAGGTAAGACTGTGCCCTCTAAGTACCTGAGATGCGCTTTGAGGTTCTCAAAAAAAACTTTCGGGAGTACTCGGTTGTTTTGCGCGCGCTTCAGCAGCTCCGGAACCTCGTCGTAAAACGCGCCAAGGGCTGCCAGTGCAGCTGGGGACGTTTCGTAGTAGGCCGGATGGTACTTTGCCCCATCCCACACATTGCGCGAAACGCGGGGCCACTCAGCCGCCGTTGCTGGAAAACTGCCCGTCTGGCGCACGTGGCCAATCAAGTTATGCATGCCGTCAAGGTTATGGATAAGCTCGGCGCGTACGGCTGTACGTACATGCCAGCCGTCGATATCCCCCTTTAGATAGTCGAACTCAACAGCCTTGGTAAAACCCTGCTGTGCCGCCAAGAAAATACCGAGCACAGTGGATAGCACTAGCAGTACTTGCGTTAACAGAAACTCCCTGCTTATCTCTTTTGAACCAAAAACCTTTTCAGACACGGACAACCTCCCCGAATATGTGGTGCCGATGTGGTCAATATGATTCACATCAAGGCTTTAAATCAGACCTGACTCAAACTCGCCCGCGCTGCATTTTTGTTGCTCTGTGCCGTTGGCTGGACGTGACGTCTTGCAAACCTAAGCGATGATCAACATATGAAGGCTGAAACGAAGCGCTGCTCAGTGGGTGATGGCCAGCAGTATAGGGGTGATCACCAGAATCTAATCGTCCCTGCGTGTGAGAGGGCTCACAAATCCTAAATCTCAGTGGCTCGAATGTGGTTTGCCGCACTTGCTACGCAAGTTCGCAGTAACCTTAGCCGTCGTTCGCTGAGACCTGCATAAGAAACACCCCTTCCCCACCTTCCGGCAGTTCAAGCCACTCAATCGGCAGATCGGGGTATTTGTGCTGCATGGCTGGGGCGCTGGCACCGACCTCGCAGAGGAACACACCATTCGGCTTAAGGCGCGCGGCCAGCTCTGGCAAAAACGCATCTACCAAGGCAAGCCCGTCTTCGCCCGCTGCCAGCCCAAGTTCCGGTTCGTGTCGGTATTCTTCTGGCAGGGCTTGCATGTCCGCAGCATCCACATAGGGCGGATTCGTCAGAATCAAATCCCACTGACCGGTTTCGCTGCCAAGCCAGTCGCAGGCATCGCCTTGAATCACTTCAACGCGCTCACCTAGGTTGTGCAGCTCCACATTCTTGCGAGCTAGCGCAGCAGCTTTCGAGTCAAGTTCAACCAACGTCACCTTGGACATTGGGTAGCGCTTCGCTGCCAAGATCCCCAAGCAGCCGACCCCAGCGCAGAGATCGACGATGCGGGTGATGTCTTGCGGCAACCAGTCTTGCAGCGGTTCACCGAGCAGATAACCGATCGGTGATCTTGGCACCATGACGCCAGATTCAACGAAGAAGCGTTTGCCCATGAATTGACACTCACCCAGCAGGTGGGCCAGTGGTGCTCGCTCGTTTATGCGCCGGCCGGCGATGCTGTGTATGTGCTGCAGGTCCGCAGGGATAACGGGCAGCTGCAACGATGCTTCATCGTCAGCGTAGCCTGTAACACTGAGCACCAAGTAGACGGCTTCATCCCAGGCGTTGTCGGTGCCGTGGCCATAACTTAGCGGGGCGTTATCGAAGCGTTGATATACCGTCTCGATCAGTCCACCAACCGTTGCCGACTCGTTCTCGCTCACTGCCAACGCGACGGTTCCACAAATTCAACGTCAGCCCCTTCGGTATTGCCCATCAAGGTGCTGATCACATCCGCTACATCCCTTTGCTCAAAAAGGATTTGATACAGCCCGTCTACTAGCGGCATGTATACGTCTAGCTCGCGGCTTTTCGCGTAAACCAATTGCAGCGTGTTCACCCCTTCCGCCAGCTTGCCCAGTGATTCTGACGCCTCATTTAACGTCATACCCTTGGCGATACAGGCACCGAGCTGGTGATTGCGACTGAGCGGCGATGTACAGGTCACCAATAGATCGCCAACGCCAGCAAGGCCAAGAAAGGTGAAGGGATTACCACCCATGGAGACAGCAAAACGACTCATTTCGGCGAGGGCGCGGGTAACCAGCAAGCCAATGGTGTTTTGGCCAACCTCCAAGCCCGCGGCTAGGCCACAGACAATGGCATAGATATTTTTCAGCGCTCCGCCAAGTTCCACGCCGTAGACATCGGCGCTGGCGTAAACCCGCAAGGTGTCGTTGCGCATCACCTCCTGAACCAGTACCGCATCTTGCTGATGGTGGGTCGCGATCACCGTGCCCGCATATTGCTGTTCGGCGATTTCTTCTGCGAGGTTTGGACCGGAAATTGCGCCCACATGTTGGCTTGGCGTGAGATCACCGAGCAGTTGGCTCATTAGACGAAATCCCGCAGGCTCAATACCCTTGGTAGCGCTGATCAGTACGTCGTCTGGGCTGATATAGGGCGCCATCTCTTGGCAAACCGAGGCAAAGCCCGCGCTGGGTACGGCGACGAAGATGAGGCTCGAAGATTGGGTCGCATGACCGAGATCTGCGGTGGGGTGAACATTGGCTTCTAGCCGATGGCCCGGCAGATATCGCAAGTTCTCGCCGGCCTGCAAAGTTTGCGCTACCTGCTCAGAGTCGCGCATCCACAGGTGGGTGGTATGGCCGTTACGGGCAATGATATTGGCGATGGCGGTACCAAAATTACCCCCACCTACGATGGCGACGTTCATACAAGACACCGATCACGGTACGAGCCGTCATTGTGACGGCTTGTCCGTGAGATAGATACGTCGCTAGGCGTCGCTTGCTGGCAGCAGATCCATCAAAAGCCGGTTCATGCGCGATACATAGGTCGCTGGATCCTGCAGCGTGCCGCCTTCGGCGAGGCTGGCTTGATCAAACAGCAGCTCAACCAACTCGGCAAATCGCTCTTCGTCCTGTTCAATGTCCAGTCGATGCAGCAGCGGATGCTCGGCATTGAACTCAAAAAACGGCTTCGCCTCGGGCATGGACTGGCCGCTGGCTTCCAAGATCTTGCGCATTTGTATGCCCATGCCGAAGTCTGACAGCACCAAACAGGCGGGGGAATCCGTCAGGCGTTTGGACGGCCGCACACCTTCCACCTTCTCACCGATCACGGCCTGTATGCGCTCGGTGAGCGGGTGTTCTTCCGCCTTCTCGTCTTCTTTATCGTCCTCTGACTTGGATTCACCCGGCAGTGTGACATCGCCGCGCATGACGTCGACAAATGGCACGCCGTCAAATTCCGACAGCGAACTCATCAGCCACTCGTCGATGCGATCAAACATCAGCAGCACTTCAACGTCTCTATCTTTGAAGATCTCAAGGTGCGGACTGCGGCTGGCGGTTTCATAGGTTTCGGCGCAAATGTAGTAGATGCTCTCCTGGTCTTCTTTCTTGCGTTCCATGTAATCGGCAAGGCTCACGGTCTTGTCGTTGTTACCACCGTGGGTGGAGGCGAAGCGCAGCAACTTCATAATGGCGTCGCGATTCGCAAAATCTTCACCGGCGCCCTCTTTGAGGACTTCACCAAACTCTTTCCAGAACGTCTGATACTGCTCTGGATCTTTTTTCGCCATGTCGTCGAGCATGCTCAGCACACGTTTTGTGACCGCATTGCGAATAGAAGTGACGCGTTCGTCTTGCTGCAAAATCTCGCGAGAGACATTGAGAGGCAGATCGTTGGAATCGATGACGCCTTTGACGAACCGCAGGTAGAGCGGCAAGAACTGATCTGCGTCATCCATGATGAAGACACGCTGCACATAGAGCTTCAGGCCCTTGGGCAGCTCGCGGTTGTACAGATCAAACGGTGCCCTCTTGGGTAGATAGAGCAGACTGGTGTATTCAAATTTGCCCTCGACCCGATTGTGGCTCCAGCTCAGCGGGTCTTCAAAATCATTGGAAACATGCTTATAAAACTCTTTGTATTCCTCATCGCCAACCTCGGAGCGAGAACGCGTCCACAGCGCCTGAGCTGAATTCACCGCTTCCAGCTCTGGCACAAACTCCTCGTCCTCCGAGGCGCCATAACCCGGTGTTGAGAGCATGCGCACCGGCACGCCAATGTGATCGGAGTAACGAGTCACGATATGGCGCAGGCGTGCGTCCTCGGCGTATTCCGTCGCGTCTTCCTGAAGATGCAGAATGACTTGTGTACCTCGAGGTAAATCCGTCGCGACGTCGAGACTGTAGGCATCTTCACCGGTTGAGCGCCAACGCACCCCATCGCCACCGGCGGCACTTTGGGTGAGTACTTCGACCTCTTTTGCCACCATAAAGGCGCTGTAGAAACCTACTCCGAACTGGCCGATCAACTGCGAATCAGACTGCTGATCGCCGGTGAGGTTGGCGAGAAACTCTGCGGTGCCGGATTTGGCGATGGTGCCAAGATGGGCGATGACGTCTTCCCGCGACATGCCAATACCATTGTCCGCAATGGTGAGCGTACCCGCGTCTTTGTCGAAGGTAATGTCGATCCGAAAGTCCGCATCGTCGCCAAGCAAACTAGCGTCCTCGATAGCGCGAAAACGCAGCTTGTCGATAGCATCTGAGGCGTTGGAGATAAGCTCTCTAAGAAAGATCTCGCGGTTGGAGTAAAGCGAGTGAATCATCAGCTGTAGCAGCTGCTTCGCCTCGGTTTGAAAATTGAGAGTTTCGGAAGAACTCTCGGATTTGTTCTCGGCTTGGTTCTCGGACTGAGTATCGCTCATGTGTCGGTTTCCCCTAACGCTGTTACGGGCTTGGATATGGGGATCAAACTCGGGATTTCAAGCGCCTCAGGGGCCTTGCACCCCTGAGACCTGAGGATGGGTTAGCTCCAGCCGGTCACTTCCGCTAGCGCGTCGCCAATTTCTGCCAAGCTGCGTACGGTGCGTACACCCGCATCCTGCAGCGCAGCAAACTTGTCGTCTGCAGTACCCTTGCCGCCAGCGATAATGGCGCCAGCGTGGCCCATGCGCTTACCTGGAGGAGCGGTAACACCAGCAATGTAGCCAACAACCGGCTTGGTGACATTTGCCTTAATGTAGGCAGCCGCCTCTTCTTCGGCGTTACCGCCGATCTCACCAACCATGACAATGGCTTCAGTGGCGGGGTCTTGCTCGAATAGCGCCAGCACATCAATGAAGTGACTGCCGGGAATCGGGTCGCCGCCAATACCCACGCAAGAACTTTGACCGAAGCCGCGATCTGTCGTTTGCTTTACTGCTTCGTAGGTCAAGGTGCCCGAACGCGAGACGATGCCCACCTTGCCCGGTAAGTGAATATCGCCGGGCATGATGCCTATTTTGCACTCTCCCGGCGTGATCACACCTGGGCAGTTGGGACCGATCATGCGCGCACCACTTTGCTCAAGCCGCGCTTTGACAGCGAGCATGTCTAGCGTGGGAATGCCTTCGGTGATGCAGACGATCAGTTCGATACCCGCGTTTAGCGCCTCCAGAATCGAGTCTTTACAGAAACTCGCCGGTACGTAAATGACGCTCGCGGTTGCCCCAGTGGCCGCAACGGCATCAGACACCGTATCGAAAACCGGCAGACCGAGGTGTGTCGAGCCGCCCTTACCCGGCGTGACGCCACCGACAAGCTGGGTGCCGTAGGCTAGCGCCTGTTCGCTGTGCAGTGTGCCTTGTGAACCGGTAAAACCTTGGCAGATAACCTTGGTGTCTTTGTTGATCAAAATACTCATGCTTGACCTCCCGCAGCAGCTACCGCTTTTTCAACGGCGTCAACCAGCGATTCGCCAGGGATAATGTTCAGTCCGCTGTCTGCCAAAGTCTTGCGACCCAGCTCGGAGTTGTTGCCTTCAAAACGCACAACCACAGGCACTTCAACACCCACCTCTTGCACGGCGCCGATAATGCCTTCGGCGATGGTAGCGCAGCTGACAATGCCGCCGAAGATGTTGATCAGAACCGCTTGTACTGCTGAATCAGAGAGAATGATCTTGAACGCTTCCGCAACCGCTTCCTTGGTTGCACCGCCACCGACGTCAAGGAAGTTGGCCGGGTTACCGCCGTGCAGCTTGACCAAGTCCATGGTGCCCATGGCGAGCCCAGCACCGTTAACCATGCAGCCAATATTGCCTTCAAGGGCAACGTAATTGAGGCTGAATTCCGCGGCTTGAGCTTCACGCTCGTCTTCCTGACTTGGATCATTCATTTCGGCAATCGCTGGCTGGCGATACAGTGCGTTGCCGTCGATATTGATCTTTGCGTCAAGGCAGTGAATGTCGCCATCGGTGGTCACCACCAGCGGGTTGATCTCCAGCAAAGAGCAATCTGATTCCTCAAAAAGCTTTGCTAAACCCATGAAAAGATTCGTAAATTGACGTATTTGCTGCCCTTCTAAACCCAACTTAAAAGCCAGCTCTCGACCTTGATAGGGCTGTGCACCCACTGCAGGGTCGATGATCGCACGCAGAATTTTTTCCGGTGTTTCTTCTGCGACCTGCTCGATCTCGACACCGCCCTCCGTAGACGCCATGAATACGATGCGACGACTACCGCGATCAATCACCGCACTGAGGTACAGCTCGCGGTCGATATCGGTGCAGCTTTCGACATAAATCTTGCTTACTGGCTGGCCGTTCTCGTCAGTTTGAATGGTCACCAGATTCTTACCAATCCACTGATCGGCAAACGCACGAATCTCGTCTAGGGAGTCAGCCAGCTTAACGCCGCCTGCCTTGCCTCGCCCGCCGGCATGAACCTGCACTTTGACAACCCAGCGATCACCGCCAATTTTTTGCGCGGCCTCGACAGCTTCGTCTGCGGTATCCACCGCGTATCCTTCTGAAACGGGTAGACCGTACTGCGCGAACAGACCCTTGGCCTGATACTCGTGTAGATTCATGGCGTGTTTTCTCTCCCTTTGACTAAGTCAGCAATTGATAGGTTGTGCGTGTTAGGCGCGTTTCACCCGATTCACCGTATGAATGGCGTGCCCACGGGCACTCAATGCCGCCTCGTGCATGCCTTCGGATAGCGTTGGGTGAGCAAACATGATCAGGCCTAAGTCTTCTGCCGAGGCGCTGAACTCCATGCTGATTACCGCTTGAGCAATCAGCTCCGACGCTTGGGCGCCAATCACATGAACCCCTAAAATGCGGTCTGTCTCGCTGTCGGCGATGACGCGAATCATGCCTTCGTTCTCGCCTGCCGCAAGTGCGCGGCCATTGGCCGCGTAAGGAAAGCTACCGACGTTGAAAGCTTCGCCGTCGCTCTTTAGTTGCTGCTCGGTTTTCCCTACCCAGGCAATTTCTGGGTGCGTATAAATCACGCTGGGCACAGTGTCGTAGTTGACGAGTGGCTTATGACCGGCGATACGCTCGACAACCATGATGCCCTCTTCCATGCCCTTGTGAGCCAGCATGGGGCCGCGCACCACATCGCCAACGGCATAGACATTCGTCGCATCTGTCGCACACAAATCGTTGACGTACAAAAAGCCTCGTTCATCCAAGTTCACACCAGAATCTGCTGCCAGCAGTCCCTCGGTATAGGGCCGACGCCCTACTGCAACAATAAGCTTGTCAACTTCAATAGTGTGGTCACCGTCTTTGTCTTGATAGGTCACGCAGACGTGTTTGCTTTTGCCAGTGCCCTTGATCTCGGTGCCCGTCACGCGCGCGCCCATGCGAATATCGAGGCCCTGCTTGGTCAGAATCCGCTTGGCATCGCGCGAAATTCGGTGATCTGCGATGGGCAGAAATTCGTCCATGGCTTCAAGCACAATGACTTCAGAGCCGAGCCGGTTCCACACGCTGCCTAGCTCGAGGCCAATCACACCAGCGCCAATGACGCCAAGTCGCTTCGGGGCTTGCTTGAATTCCAGCGCGCCGGTGGAATCGACAATGATGTCGTCGGTTAGCGGTGCCGGTGGAATTTCAACGGGCACGGAACCTGGCGCCAAAATCACATGTTCGGCTTGCAGCATTTGCTCCTCACCACCATGAGGGGTGAAACCCACTTGGCGGTTAGCATAAAGACGGCCCTTGCCTGCTAGGGCGGTAACGCCGTTACCGTCGAACAATGCGGCAACACCACCCGTCAGGCCTGCGACCACTTCGTCTTTGCGCTCGATCATGCGCGGCACATCGGCGCTGACTTTGCCGGTCTTAATACCTAGGTCTGCAAACTCGTGTTGAGCTTCAACAAACTTGTGCGAAGCATCGAGCAAAGCCTTGGAGGGTATGCAGCCCCAGTTCAAACAGGTGCCGCCCAATACGGGCTTATCATTCTTATCCAGCATCATGTTGATGCAGGCCGTATTCATGCCCAGCTGGGCAGCCCGAATGGCGGCGTGATAACCCGCAGGTCCACCGCCGATAACAATTACGTCGTAGGAATCACTCATTTAAAGTTCCAACAATATTCGCGCTGGGTCTTCCAGCATGCCTTTGATCGCCACCAAAAACTGTACCGCTTCGCGGCCATCGATCAATCGGTGATCGTAAGATAGGGCCAAATACATCATCGGCCGAATCACAATTTCACCGTCGACCACGACCGCTCGCTCCTGAATGTTGTGCATGCCCAGCACACCAGTCTGCGGGGGATTCAAGATCGGCGTCGACATCATCGAGCCGAAAATACCGCCGTTAGAGATGGTAAACGTACCGCCTGCCATGTCTTCCAGCCCTAGTTTACCGGACCGTGCTTTTTCACCGTAGGCCATGATCTGATCTTCAATTTGCGCGAGCCCTAGGGCGTCAGCATCGCGCACCACCGGCACCACCAGTCCACGCTCTGTGGAGACGGCAACGCCGATGTCGTAGTAGCCGTGATACACAATGTCGTTACCGTCAATGCTGGCATTTACCGAGGGGAAACGCTTGAGCGCCTCTGTTGCCGCACGCACGAAAAACGACATGAAGCCAAGCTTGGTGCCATTGTGTGCCGCCTGAAATTCAGTTTGATAGCGTTTGCGCAGCTGCATGATGGGCTGCATGTCGACCTCGTTGAAAGTGGTCAGCATGGCAGCATTTTGCTGCGCCTCGACCAAACGCTTGGCCACACTAGCGCGCAACCGCGTCATCGGCACACGACGTTCAACACGTTCTTCACCGTTGCCAGCAAACATTTCGCTCGACGTCACGGCGGCAGGCGCGGCAGTGGCAGCAACTGGCGCTTCTACCGCTGGCGCTTGGGTCTGAATCGGGGCAACGTCCTCACTGACCGGCCCAGAGGCCAGGGCTTTAGCCACATCTTCCTTGGTGATACGACCGTCACGGCCGCTGCCGACCAAGCCGGTAAGATCCAGCCCAGATTCCGCAGCCATTTTTTTAGCTGCAGGACTGGCAAAGCGATCTCCATCAGCGCTCGCCTCAGGCGTCGCTGCCACATCAGCTTGCACCGACGCAGCAGGTGCCTCGGCTGCATCGCTGGCTGGTGCTGCTGAAGCGCCGGACTCGAACTGCGCGATGGGCTCCTCCGACAACACGGTGTCGCCCTCTTGCTTGAGGATCGTGGTCAGTACGCCGTCTTCTGGAGCGAACACTTCAATCACCACTTTGTCGGTTTCGATATCGACCAACAGCGTGTCGCGGGTGACAAAGTCACCTGGCTGATGATGCCAAGTGGCAACGCTGCCATCCGCGATAGACTCGGGAAAAATGGGTGCATTAATTTCCATACTTAGTGTCCGTTCTCCAGTTCAACGCTTGGCTCTTCAGTGAGAGCAGCTCTTATCAATTGCTGTTGTTGTTCTAAGTGCACGCTGGCGTAACCCACAGCCGGTGCTGCAAAAGCCTCTCTGCCCGCGTAGTGCAGAGTCACTTTTTTTCTTGCCATGCGGTTAATCACTCGACGCAGGCGGTATTGAATCGAGAACCATGCGCCTTGATTAATGGGTTCTTCTTGGCACCAGACGATGTTTTCCACTTTGTCGAACGGGGCTAAGGCTGCGAGTAACTCGTCATCAGGGAATGGGTAAAGCTGTTCGATCCGGATGATCGCCACATCGTCGAGCCCTTGCTCGGCTCTCGCTTCCCAAAGATCGAAGTACACCTTGCCGCTGCACAGCACGACACGCTTAACTTTTTTCTCCGCCAGCGCCTCGGTCTCACCGATGACCAGCTGAAAGTGCCCGTCGCAAAGCTCATCTACCGTTGATACCGCGAGCTTGTGGCGCAGCAGACTCTTTGGCGTCATCGCGATTAAGGGTTTGCGTGTCGGACGAATGGCCTGACGGCGCAGCATGTGGAATACCTGCGCTGGCGTCGATGGCACACAAATTTGCATGTTGCGCTCGGCGCACAGCTGCAAAAAACGCTCGAGTCGAGCCGAAGAATGCTCGGGGCCTGCCCCCTCAAAACCGTGAGGTAATAGCATGGTGAGTCCGCACAGCCGCGCCCACTTAGTCTCGCCAGAGCTAATGAACTGATCGATCACTACCTGGGCACCGTTAGCGAAATCACCAAACTGCGCTTCCCACACCACCAGGGTATTGGGTGCTGTGGTTGCATAACCGTACTCAAAGGCTAGCACCGCCTCTTCAGACAGCAAGGAATCGTACAGATCGAAGGTGATGTCTTCGCGCAGCAAGTTGAGCGGGATCAGCCGTGAGCCGTCCTTTTGATTGTGCAGAGCGGCGTGACGATGCGAGAACGTGCCGACGCCAACGTCTTGGCCGGTGAGTCGCACCGGAAAGCCTTGCTGAACCAATGTGGCATAGGCCATGACCTCTGCCATGCCCCAGTTCACGGGCATGGCTCCAGCCGCCATACGATGCCGGTCTTCAAGAATTTTTGTCACCTGACGATGCAGCACAAAGCCGTCTGGAACAGCTTCCATACGCGCAGAAAGTTCTTGGAATGCCGCATTATCGAAACTGGTGTCTGCAGGAGCATCTAGGCTTGACCCAATATAGGGGGTCCAATCCACAAATAGCTCCGAATGGGGTTCGTGCACCATTTCCAAGGCCACACTCTCGCCACCTTCCAAGCGTGAGCGATATTGCTCAGTCATGGACTCGACGGTCTCTGCCTGTACCGAGCCTTCTTGCACCATTTTTTCGCCGTAGCGCGCGCAGACGGTATTTTGCGTGCGTATCTTCTGATACATCAGCGGCTGTGTTTTCGCGGGTTCTTCGGCCTCGTTGTGGCCGCGTCGGCGATAGCACACAAGGTCGATCACCACGTCCTTGCGGAACTCCATGCGATAGTCTGCGGCGAGTTGGGTCGCAAAAATCACGGCTTCGGGGTCATCGCCGTTTACATGGAAGATGGGCGCTTGGATCATCTTGGCCACTTCTGTGCAGTACTCGGTAGAGCGCGCATCGATTTGCTTGTGCGTGGTAAAGCCGATCTGATTGTTGACTATAATGTGCACGCTGCCGCCGGTTTTAAAACCGCGGGTTTGTGACATCTGGAACGTTTCCATGACCACGCCCTGGCCAGCAAAGGCGGCGTCACCGTGAATGATGATGGGCGCCACCATGTCCCCAGCGTAGTCTTTGCGACGATCCTGTCGGGCGCGCACTGATCCTTCAGCTACTGGTGCAACGATCTCAAGGTGCGACGGGTTAAACGACAACGCCAAGTGCATTTCGCCACCCGGCGTCATCATGTTGGATGAGAATCCCTGGTGATACTTCACGTCGCCAGAACCACTTTCGCTGAGCACGCGGCCATCGAACTCATCAAACAAATCGCCCGGATTTTTGCCCAGCACATTGACCAAAACGTTCAGTCGGCCTCGGTGTGCCATGGCGATCACAGACTCGCGAATACCGTGAGTGCCTAGGCGCTGAAACAGCTCATGCAGCATGGGTATGAGGCTTTCACCGCCTTCTAGACCGAACCTTTTGGTACCCGGGTAGCGACGATGCAGATACTTCTCTAGGCCTTCGGCTGCGATCAGCCGCTCCAGAATGCGCTGCTTTAGGTCTGCATCAAATTGTGGCTTGCCTCGCGCGCTCTCGAGTCGCTGCTGCACCCACAGTTGCTCACGAGCATCCACAATGTGCATGTATTCAGCGCCTATGGAGCCGCAGTAGGTGCTTTCCAGCGCATCAATGAGCTCGCGCAGCTTGGCGGCGCCATCGCCGTAGTGGAATGTACCGGTCTGGTAGGTTTCATCTAGGTTTGCGGGTGACAGACTGTGGTACGACAAGTCGAGCACCGGCATGTGGGGGCGTTCCATCATGCCCAGCGGGTCAATGTTGGCGCGTTTGTGACCACGGTGACGGTAGGCAGAGACAAGGTCTTGCACCCGCATTTGCTGCGTTTCGTGGACGCTGGAGATTTCCGTCGCCACTTTTTCTGGCCGTGCCTTGAGCCGATTACGGCCCAAGCGCTCAAAATGCTGAACTACTTGAGAGCGCGGAGTGTCAGGACCAATGGCGCTTTCGACTGTGGGCAACGTATCAAAGTAGCTGCGCCACACCTCAGGAACGTTGCTCGGATCTGCCAGGTATTCCTCATAGAGGGCTTCTATGTAGGCAGCGTTTTGTCCACCCAAATGTGAACTACGCAGCATGCGCTGCA
>ERZ802830.627-NODE-627-length-35378-cov-27.0051_pt1 | contig 35378 bp, 33 predicted proteins | sample MGYA00345654_ERZ802830 | MGnify/ENA primary metagenome ERZ802830 (study PRJEB30503, sample SAMEA104212375) | marine metagenome | biome: Westerlies Biome; feature: [SRF] surface water layer (ENVO:00010504) within the epipelagic zone...; material: water... | reverse complement strand
AAACTTCTGTACCAGCAAGTGTATATCTATAGATATTATCAATAAATAAAAGTACATCTCTTCCTTCATCACGGAAGTATTCCGCCATTGTAAGACCAGTTAACGCTACACGAAGCCTATTTCCTGGAGGCTCATTCATCTGTCCATAAACCAATGACACCTTGTCCAGTACATTAGACTCCTTCATTTCATGATAGAAATCATTTCCTTCACGTGTTCTCTCTCCCACTCCAGCAAATACTGAGTAACCTGAGTGCTCGATCGCAATGTTTCGAATTAGTTCCATCATGTTGACTGTCTTTCCAACACCCGCACCTCCAAACAAACCAACTTTTCCACCTTTAGCAAATGGGCAAACTAAATCAATAACCTTAATGCCAGTTTCTAGTAATTCTGCAGCTGGCGCAAGCTCATCATAAGATGGAGCAGCTCTATGGATTTCCCAATCTGCCTCTTGCCCAATTTCACCAGCATTATCGATTGGCTCTCCAAGAACATTCATGATTCTTCCAAGTGTTTTGGTTCCAACTGGAACAACAATCGCCTTACCCGTATCTGTCACCTCAAGGCCACGTTGAAGACCCTCAGATCCTCCCATAGCAATCGCTCTAACAACATTATCTCCAAGCTGCTGCTGGACCTCTAGTGTAAGGTTTGTTTTAGTAACATTTAGAGCGTTATAAACTTTTGGTATTGCGTCTGATGGAAATTCGACATCGATTACCGCGCCAATAATTTGTGTAATTTTACCTGTACTCATTTGCTTTTCCTATTTTGTAAACTTTAAACAGCAGCAGCACCAGCAACTATTTCAGATATTTCCTGAGTAATTGCAGCCTGTCTAGCCTTGTTATAAATCAATCCTAACTCTTTAATCATGTCTCCAGCGTTATCTGTCGCACTATGCATTGCGATCATTCTTGAAGATTGCTCGCATGCGTTGTTTTCAACTATGCCTTGATAAACTAACGCCTCAATGTATCTAACTAATAATGCCCCAAGTGCCTTTTCAGCATCTGGTTCATAAATATAATCCCAATGATGGTCCATGCTCTCTTCTTCAGTAAGCTCCATTGGAACAATTTGTTTCACTGTTGGCACTTGCGTCATTGTGTTTGCAAAACGATTATAGGCAATCATAATCTGATCAATCTCACCCGAATCATATTTGTCTAACATAACCTTAATTGTGCCTAACAACTCATCGAAATTAGGATTATCACCAAGGTCAGTTAAAACCGAATTAATTTGAAGGCCTGTATTTTTGAAAAAGGATGTTGCCTTTTTTCCAATTGTACATAGTTCAACATCCACCTTATCAGATTGCCAATTTGCAATATCTTTCAACAAACTTCTAAATAAATTAGTGTTTAAACCTCCACAAAGGCCTCTGTCACTTGAGATGATGATAATGCCTACTTTTTTAACTTCCTTTGAAGCAGTCATGTAAGGATGCTTGAACTCAGAGTTAGCATGCGTAAGATGACCAATCACATTAAGAATCTTTTCTGAATATGGTCGTGAAGCCTGCATTCTATCTTGCGCTTTTTTCATTTTAGAAGCTGCAACCATTTCCATGGCCGAAGTAATCTTCTGAGTATTTTGAATACTCGCGATCTGTGTTCTAATTTCCTTACCAACTGCCATAATTATTTACCAAGTATTATTAGCTTTAAAGTCATCAATTGCAGCCTGAAGCTTGGCAGCTATATCATCGTTATAGTCACCAGACTCGTTAATTTCATCCATTAAAGCTGCTTGGCTTGTATTCATATACGCCAAGAGTGCTGCCTCAAATGCAACTACTTTATTTGCATCGATATCATCTAGAGCACCGCTATTTGCAGCAAACAATGAAGTCGCAGTTTCAGCCACATTTAATGGTGAATACTGTCCTTGTTTCATAAGCTCCGTTACACGCTGACCTCTGTCAATCTGTGCTTTTGTTTCAGCATCAAGATCAGATGCAAACTGAGCGAACGCTGCAAGCTCACGATATTGAGCTAAGTCAAGACGAATACCTCCCCCAAGTTTTTTTATAACCTTAGTTTGTGCCGCACCACCAACTCGAGATACAGACAAACCAGCATTAATCGCGGGTCTGATTCCTGAATTAAATAAATCTGTCTCAAGGAAAATTTGACCATCAGTAATTGAAATTACGTTTGTAGGAACAAAAGCCGATACATCTCCAGCTTGAGTTTCGATAATTGGTAATGCTGTTAAGGATCCAGTCTTGCCCTTCACCTCTCCATTAGTAACTTGCTCAACGTATTCAGCATTTACCCTAGAAGCTCTCTCCAAAAGACGAGAGTGAAGGTAGAAAACGTCACCTGGATAAGCCTCACGTCCTGGCGGTCGCTTTAAAAGAAGCGAAACTTGACGATAAGCCCAAGCCTGCTTAGTAAGATCATCATAAACAATAAGTGCATCTTCGCCCCTCTCCATAAAGTACTCACCCATAGCGCAGCCCGCATATGGAGCAATATATTGAAGTGCTGCAGAATCAGAAGCAGATGCAGAAACAATAATTGTATGCGCTAAAGCACCATGCTCTTCTAATTTGCGAACTACAGCTGCAATAGATGAAGCTTTTTGTCCAATAGCAACATAAATACATTTAACTCCTGTATCTTTTTGATTAATAATTGCGTCAATAGCTACAGCAGTTTTTCCTGTTTGACGGTCACCAATAATCAGCTCGCGTTGACCTCGGCCAATTGGCACCATTGAATCAATCGCCTTAATTCCAGTTTGAATTGGCTGGTCAACAGATTGTCTCTCAATTACACCTGGAGCAACAACTTCAATTGGTCTCGATGCAGAAGCTTTAATGTCACCTTTGCCCTCTAGGTCTTCTCCTAATGGATTGACAACTCGGCCTAGTAACTCATTTCCTACTGGCACTTCCATGATTCGGTTTGTACACTTTACTGTGTCGCCTTCTGAAATATGAAGATAGTCTCCCAAAACAACCGCACCCACTGAGTCTTGCTCCAAGTTAAGCGCCAGGCCAAATGTATTACCAGGAAACTCTAGCATTTCACCAAATTGAGCATCTGCTAGACCATGAATACGAACAATACCATCACTCACACTTATTACTGTGCCTTCAGTTCGAGCTTCTGCTGAAAAATCAAAGCCCTCTATTTCTTTCTTAATTAAATCACTGATTTCAGAAGCGTTTAATTGCATAACAAACCTCTCTATATAAAATTAATTTACAGACAATGAGACACTCAAAGCGTCAACTCTTGCCTTAATTGATGTATCAATAACTTTGTCACCCTCTTTAATGATGATGCCACCTTTGAGAGCCTCATCAACTTCAGTTTCTACTGATACTGTTGTTTTGTGTTTACTTGTTAACTCATCAATAATTGCTTTTTTCTCATTTTCACTCAGTTCAAAAGCACTTATAACCTTAAAGTTCTTGCTTTGATTAGAACTAGAAACTGCCATTTCAAATGCACTTACAATACTTTCAATTGCAGCAGAACGATCATTCTTTAAAATAAGCCCAACAAATGCTGATTCCTGCTTGCTGAGATCTTTTGATGAGGCTTTAGCAATTAACGCAGAAATCAAATCATATTTTTGATTTTTACTTTTGCCTGGAGAAGCAATAAAAGCTTTCGTGCTTTCATCACTCAATACAGCGCATGCTGTTGAGAGAAAAGAGCTCCATGCCGAGATAGAATTACTTTGCTCTGCAACTTCAAAAATCGCTTGAGCGTATGGCTTTGCAATTGATGATAATTCCATTTTATCGCCCTATAGTGACTGTGAAAGCTTAGAAAGCATATCTTTATGAGTTTTAGAATCAACTTCTTTATCCAATACAGAATTAACTCCTTGCATAACCAAAGTGGAAACCTGGTCTCTAAGCTCATTACGTGCTTTAACAACCTCTTGATCAAGCTCAGATTTTGCTTGTGCTTTGATTTTATCTGCTTCTTCAGATGCAGCACCCTTGGCGTTGTCTATCATTACGCTTGCCTGTTTATCAGCATTTGCAATAATTTCAGCCGCCTGAGTTTTTGAAGTTTCAATTAAATCTTCTGCATTTTTTTGGGCTAACGCATGCTCTTCTTTTCCAAGCTCTGCAGCCTTTAGTCCATCTTCAATAGCTTTTTTACGAGCTGCCATTGCCTCAACTAAGGGAGGCCAGACAAACTTCATACAAAACCAGACAAACATGGCAAACATGATTGTTTGTCCAATTAGCGTAAGGTTAATGTTCATAACTAATACCCTTGTTTATTGAAAAAGATTACGATCTATCCTGCAACCGCAAACAAGATATACATTGAGATACCAACTGCAATCATAGGTACCGCATCAACTAGTCCCATTACGATAAACATTTGTGTTCTTAGCATTGGAATTAATTCCGGCTGACGAGCGGCACCTTCGATAAATCTAGCACCAAGAATACCAATACCAACAGCAGCGCCAAGTGCGCCAAGACCCATCAAAATAGATCCTGCTAAAAATAATATACTTTGTTCCATTTTTTGCTCCTACTTATTAAAACTATTTAAAAAAAATTAATGCTCTTTTTGGTGTGCCATATCCATATATACAATTACTAGGGTCATAAAGATAAACGCCTGAAGCAATACAATTAAGATATGAAAAATAGCCCACGGCAAAGACAGGCTCCACTGAATCCAGAATGGCAACAGTGCAATTAGAATGAAGATCATCTCGCCTGCATACATGTTTCCAAATAAACGCAGTGCAAGCGAAACTGGCTTAGCCAGTAGGTTCACTCCTTCTAAAAATAAGTTAGCAGGCAACATCCACTTCCCAAAAGGATGCAGTGTTAATTCACCCGCAAATCCACCTAACCCCTTTTCTTTGATACTGTAATAGAGGATTAGTATAAAAATACCAATTGACATTCCAAATGTTGCATTTGGATCAGTTGTTGGAACCACCTTCAAGTACTCAACACCCATTGCTGCAAAGAGGGTTGGGAGCCAATCTACTGGAACAAGGTCCATTGTATTCATTAGCACAATCCAAATAAATGTGGTAAGTGCTAGAGGAGCAACGAGGGGGTTTTTACCATTAAATGATCCCCGCACATTTTCATCAATAAAATCAACGATGCTTTCAACAAAATTTTGGAATCCGCTCGGCGCTTCTATAGAGGCTTTCTTTGCGGCTCTGGCAAAGAAAAATAAAAATAGAGCTCCTAACACAAAAGAAAACCCAAGAGTATCTACGTGCACAGCCATAAAACCCATGTCAGCAGCTTCTTGAGAAGTATGTGCAAAACCCCAATGACCATCAGGAAACTTCCCAAACGTTAAATTTTGAAGATGGTGCTTAATGTAAGCACTAGATGTTAGTTCACCACTTGCCATTATTTTTGCCTTAACCTATCTAATATAAAACCTACTTGACCAACTACCAAACTCAAACACAGAGCTGCAGGATCAAGCTCTAACAAACCAAGCCCAATTAAAGCTAATAGGATAAGAGAAAATGTTCTAGTAACACTACTATTTATCGCCATCCTAAAGCTTTTTTGCGCATCAATATCAACTAATGTTTTTTGCTTATTTGTATACCAATTAAAAATCAAGGTATTGCTCAAACTAACTAGGGCCCCGTATAACGCGGCAAGAACAAAACCATTAGTGGCATAGTAAACAACAATTAAAGCAAGGAAGAAGTATTGAATAAGTGAGCTAACTGATTTCACTTGCTACTTAACCACCCTGATTGTGCACAAACGCAACATTATACAATTTAATGTTTAATAGTCAAGCATTGAAAGCTGAATATATATTGCCTAAAGTTAAAAAAAATTCAACTAATTAAGGAGTTTAATTCAATGGCAATTTCTTTAAGTCTTATGAGCTTGAACTAATCATTTCTTCTGCAGCAATTCTCGTCTTTTCAGTAATCTTGATTCCACCCAGTATTCTTGCAATCTCATCTGCCCTCTGATTGTTATCCAATGAGACTACATCAGTGAAAGTCATATCATTTTTTTGTGTTTTCTCAACTTTTAGGTGGTCTTTACCTTGAGCAGCAACTTGTGCCAGATGGGTTACACAAATAATTTGATAATGTTTTGCCAGCTTTTTAAGCATTTGACCAACAATCTCTGCAACCGAACCGCTGATTCCAACATCTACTTCATCAAAAACTACCGAAGGGGTGAGCTCAGTATTGCTTCCCGAAACTGAAAGCGCCAGGGAAACCCTTGAAAGCTCTCCACCAGAAGCAACTTTATTCAATGGTTTAAAGTCTTGTCCAGCATTTGTTTTAACATGGATGTTGATATCTTCAGCGCCATTTAATCTAACCTCTTTATCCAAATCGACCATCTTAAAAATAATTTCACTGCCAGGCATTCCAAGCTTTTGCATAAGACTTGTAACTTCTTTTGAGAGTGCATTGCTAGCTTTCTGTCTCTTAGCAGATAGTGCCTTAGACTTGAGATAATATTCTTTTTCAAACTGATTGAGTTCTTCATTTAATTTATCTAGTGTTTCATTCGAGCTTTCTAGTTCAGTCAGACTCTTCTCTAGAGATTGTTGTATATCGATGAGCTCTGTAATTTGACAATTGTGCTTTCTGCCTAAATCATGAAGTAGGGTAATTCTTTGCTCCAGTTGCATAGAATTATCTTCCTGGTTGCTTATTTTAGTGAGATAGTCTGTCAGATCATATATGCCTTCTTGAACTTGCAACTGAGCTCCAGCAATTAATGCTCTAATGGAATCTAATCGTGAATCAATCTCTTTTGATTGATCCAGAATATTCTCTCCATCAATAAGAATATTGTTTACTCCATGATCGTCATTCAATGCACTTAATATCTTTGATATTTTCTCAGTTAACTGGCTGGAATTTTTCGAGGCTTTATAATCATCTTCAATGCTGCTTAGCTCCTCTATGGATAATTCAGCTTCATGAAGTTCATTCAACTGATGTGTTACCAAATCTTTTTGAGCAGAAAGAAGTGAGTTGTTGTTTCGCAAGTTATCAATCTTGCCTTTGATTTTTTGATAACTATTAAAAATATCATTAACTTCATTGCACAGTTTTTGAGATCCGGCATAGTCGTCCAAAAGAATTCTATGATGGCTAGGCCTTAATAAGAGCTGATGCTCATTTTGGCCATGCATGTCAATCAAAGAAGCTCCAACTTCACTCAGGACTGATAATGGGACTTTGCTTCCATTTATGTATGAGCGAGACTTTCCGTCTGAAAGAATCACTCGCCTTATAATGCACTCAAAGTCATTTTCTAAATCTTGACTCTTAAGGTAAGCTAGAACGCTTGAATTTGATTCAATGCTGAAAGTAGCACTAATTTCTGCTTTATGTGCCCCCTTTCTAATAAGCGAGGCATCTGAACGTCTCCCAGCAATCATCGCCAAAGCCTGAACAATAATTGATTTTCCTGCTCCGGTTTCACCCGTGATAACTGTCATCCCTGACTGAAAGTCAATATCTAAATCCTCAATAACTACTAGATTTTTAATATTCAGGCTATCGAGCATACTATAACCTTTTAAACCTTTTGTCCCCAGTGGAGTTTTGACCTAATAATTTCAAAATAGTCATAACCTTTTGGATGGATTAGGTGAACAAAATTCTCATGTTTTTTAACTCTGAGCGAAACGCCTTCAGATGCAGAAACTGAGGATTGAGCATCAAAACTTATAGTAGCTCTCTCATCACAATCTAAAAGCGAAATAAATACTTCACTTTCGCCATGAAGAATAAATGGCCTATGGCTCATTGTATGAGGGCTAATTGAGACCAGGCAAATTGCGTTCGTGCTTGGATGCATTATTGGCCCACCACTCGATAACGCATAGGCAGTAGATCCTGTTGGCGTTGTAACAATAATTCCATCAGCCCTTTGATTATTAACAAAGTCATCATCAACATGAAGCTCAAACTCTATCATTCTGGGAGTTTCATTTCGATGAATTACTACTTCATTAAAAGCCAAGTGTTCAGAGACTACTTTACCATTTTTCTCAATTTGACAATTTAATAGGGATCTCTGTTCTTTAATAAATTCGCCATCAAGAATCTCAGTTACCGCTGAAGCCATTGAATCAACTGAAACATCGGCCAAAAAACCAAGCCTGCCAAGGTTAATTCCTAAAATGGGTATATTAGAATCAACATAAGTTCTGGCAGTATTGAGGATAGTTCCATCGCCTCCAACAACAATTATGAGGTCTGCTTCTTGATTTATTTCTTTAGCATTCTCAAGAAAGCCAACACCAAGATCCTTGAGAAGCACACCAAGCTCCAAAGCAGTTTTTTGACTGGTAAAATCATTTGGTTTACAGATAACGCCAACTGAATTAAACATAGGCCTTGAAATATACTAAAAAGTAACTAAATATCACATTAAATATACATTAGTTTGGTAACACAATGACAAAAAAGAAGGAACAAAAAACTCAAAAAAGCGCCTCCAATAAAGCTAAAGAAGAGTTAGAAGATAACTCAAAAATTGAAGATTTAGAATCTCAACTTCAAGAGGCACAACAATCTGCCAAGGATAATTGGGATAAATTATTGCGATCGCAAGCCGAAATGGAGAATTTAAAAAGAAGAACGACAAAAGATTTAGAAAATGCACACAAGTTCGCACTCGACGGTTTTGTAAAAGCACTTCTTGAGGTTAGTGATTCTCTAACCATGGGAATTAAATCTGCTAAAGATGAAAAGGCCACAATAGAAACCACAACAGAAGGCCTAGAGCTTACTATGAAGGTTTTCAATAGCACACTAGAAAAATTTGGTGTTGAGTCCATTAACCCAGTTGATGAAAAATTTGATCCTGAACTTCATGAAGCTGTCACTATGGTTCCCATGCCAGATAAAAAATCAAATACTGTTCTAGAGGTAATTCAGACTGGCTTTACTCTTAATGGAAGGCTTGTAAGGCCGGCGCTAGTAATCGTTGTTCAGTAAAGACAGTAAATTAATGAGGATATATATATTATTGGCTTTGCTAATAATTTCAAAAGGCACTCTAGCTAAAACCATCCAAATCGAGTTTACCGAAAATGACTCTTACAGTATCGAAGTAGCGTACATCGATGTTGGTGACACTATTGAGTGGCTACCAAAAAACAAAGGACATAATGTAGAGTTTCTAGCGGGTCCTGATATGGATGCTCTTCCAAATAATTCTAAGATAAACGAATTTCACTCAATTCTTTTTAAAACTCCGGGGGTTTATTTGTATGGTTGCACACCCCATTTAAATATGGGCATGTTGGGTTTAATTGTCGTCGACAATGATTTTCACAACTTAGAAAAAGTAAATAAAGTTGAATTGTCTTACGTTGCCAATTCAGTTGTTGATCGTTTGATAAAAATTGCAAAGTCGGACTAGTAATCCAAGTTATAGAATTTGCTGATAGTGGTTAGTTTCTAGATTAATTGTTGTTTTTTCGACATAAAACAATGCTTTTTATATTAATATTCTTTAAAAAGTAGCTTTTTTTGTCAAAATATGGCTATTTTTAGTATTTTTTCGCCAATTAATTGAATAAAAATGTTAGATTCAATCAAAAAACCATACTTTTAACGAAAAAATCTTAAAATTTATACTTTTTTATAATTTTTAGCAATAAATTAGTTATTTACCTTGCTTGACAGCACAGAATTAATACTCTATATTCCTCATTGCTCAAGTCGGCAGGCAGTGAGAAAAAAAGGTGTGTGCCAATTAGGTTAATCTACTAACATTAATACTTGGCTATCCTATGAGCGACTTGAGAATCAATAATTCAAAGCAATCATCCGGTCTTTTTACTGAGAACAATACACATTATTTTATTTCTGGATCGGAAGGCCCTGTCCTTATCTTTATTCATGGCGTTGGTTTGTGTAGTGAAATATGGGAGCCTCAAGTTGAATACTTTTCTAAGCATTATAAAGTTATCACTTATGACTTCCTGGGTCATGGATTAACTCCACCTGCTAGCAAAAGCCCAACAATAGAGGATTATGTTGAGCAGTTAAATGATTTGGTAGGTTCGCTAGGTATTTCATCCTTCTCTTTAATTGGGCACTCTATGGGGGCAATTATCAGTGTTGCTTATAGCCTTAAATACGAAGATAAAATTAACTCCTTAATTCCTCTAAATATTGTTTATAAAAGGTCATCTGATGCCAGAGAACAGGTCTTAGATCGCGCTAACAAAATTTTACAGGCAGGAGAAATAGGTAATATCGAGCAAACAATTAGTAGGTGGTTTGAAAATAAAAAGGAGCCTGATCAAACCGAGAAAATAAACAAGGTTCGTCAACTTTTACTAAGCGCCTCTCCCAAGGGCTATGGTCATGCTTACAAACTGTTTGCAATGTCAGACTCTATCTTTGAAAATTTGCTTGATAATTTAAGCGTGCCTGTACTATACTTGACTGGGAGTGATGATCCAAACTCTAATTCCAAAATGTCTCATGAAATGGCGAAGGAATCTCCCAAAGGCTTTTCGAAAATTATAGATAATGAGGCGCACATGATGGCATACATTGCGCCTGCAAAGCTAAACCCAATAATTAAGGACTTTTTACAACAGAATGAATAAAGATAGAACAAGGAATTTAAGGCAAGCTCTAGGCTCTTTCCCAACTGGGGTTACAGTAGTTTCTTGTCTTGATAAAAACAAAAATCCTCTAGGCTTCACAGCAAATTCATTTACATCTGTCTCACTAGACCCAAAGCTCATTTCAATTTGTATTGACAAAGAGTCATTTAATATTGATTCTTTTTCAATCACTAAGCATTTTGCAGTCAGTGTTCTCTCAGAGAATCAGCAATCTATATCAACAATTTTTGCAACTCCTCACGAAGATCGTTTCAAAAATATAGATTGGAGTACTGAGGAAACTGGAAGCCCAATTATTAGCGGCGCAGTTGCCTGGTTTGATTGCAATACTCAGCAAGTAGTTGATGCAGGCGATCACCTTATTCTTATAGGGAATATTATTGCCTTCGACAGCACTCCAAAAACTCCTCTTATGTACCTCAGAGGAAACTATGTCAATCTTGGGCTAGAGCAAAAAATGCTGCTTGCAATGGAAAATGAAAATACTGAAATAATTGTAGGCGCAATAATAGAATCGAGCAAAAAAGTATTATTGTTGGAAGATAAAAAAAATGGCTCCCTCTACTTTCCCTCAGCATCAAGGCTTGGAAACACTCATGATGACGAGAGCCTACTCGGTGTTTTGAATAATCTTAATATATCTATTAATGAACATTATCTATTTTCAGTATTTGAGAAAGCAGAGGACAAAACCAGTCTTATTTACTACCGTGCTCAAGCCAAAGCAGGTATGGATACTTTGAATGACTCTTTTTATCCATTTGATGCCATTCCATTTGACAAACTTAGTGATGAAGCGAGTAGAATAATGCTTAAAAGATACATTAAAGAAAGAGAGTTGAATGCATTTGGAATTTTTGTTGGAAAAGAAAGCGAAGGCAAAGTAGAAGCTATAAGCAAAAAATAATCAAAATATATAGGAACTGTTGAAATGGAATTTTCTTTATTTGCTCACATGGAAAGAATAGACGAAGGGCAGTCACAAAAAAGATTGTATGATGAGTTTGTTGAGCTCTGTCAAATAGCTGACAGGTCTGGCTTTAAAACGATTTGGAATGGGGAGCATCACGGAATGAACTTTACCATTGCACCAAACCCCTTTGTTAATCTGACCGATCTAGCCAATAAAACTGATAATGTTAGGCTTGGAACTGGAACAATTATTGCTCCCTTTTGGCATCCAATCAAACTTGCAGAAGAAGCGGCGATGACAGATATCATTTCAGGTGGAAGACTTGAGCTCGGAATCGCAAGAGGAGCCTACTCTTTTGAATATGATCGACTAGCTGATGGGATGGACCCTTTTTCTGCTGGGAATGCATTAAGAGAAATTGTGCCAGCAATTAAAGCCCTATGGAGGGGTGACTATACGGGAGAAGGTGAGCATTGGTCCTTTCCAAAAACAACCAGCTCTCCTAAACCTCAGCAATCTCCAAATCCTCCAATATGGATTGCAGCCAGAGATCAAAATTCTCATGACTTTGCAGTAAAAGAAGGCTGCAATGTCCAGGTAACACCTCTATGGCTAGGCGACGAAGAAGTTTCATCACTGATGGAAAAATTTAATATTGCCTGTGAAAAACATCATGACATCAAGAGGCCTAAAATCATGGTCTTACGCCATACTTTTGTAGCTGAGACCGAAGAAGAGGTTCAACAAGGCGCTAAAGATATCTCTCGTTTTTATTGTTATTTTGGAGCTTGGTTCAAAAATGAACGTCCTGTTGAGCAGGGCCTAATGGAGAAGCTTTCAGAAGAAGAGATGGCAAAACTAGAAATGTATTCTCCTGAAAATATGCGTAAAAATAGCATTATTGGCTCGCCTGATGAAGTCATTAAAAGAATCAAGTTTTGTGAAGATCTTGGCTATGATGAATATAGCTACTGGATTGATAGTAGCATGGATTTTGAAACAAAAAAGAAATCACTGGAGCTTTTTATAGACAAAGTTATGCCTGCATTTATTTAAATAGGTCAATGATGAAACACTTTAAACACTACATTAATGGGAAATTTTCAGAGGGCTCGGAAAAGTTTGAGACCTTAAACCCTGCCAATGGTAAGCCTTGGGCAACCTTTCCTGCAGCTACAGAACAAGAATCAAACTTAGCTATTGAGTCAGCTCATGATGCTCTTTATGAGGGGGAGTGGTCAAAACTAAACGCAACTCAACGAGGTAAGTTGATACATAGGCTCGGAGACTTAATCGCTAAAAATGCCTCTGAACTAGGAGAACTAGAAACACAGGATAGCGGCAAGCTTGCAGTTGAAACAAGAGCTCAATCAAGCTACGTAGCAGACTATTACTATTACTATGCTGGCTTAGCTGACAAAATTCAAGGAGAGGTTCTTCCAATCGACAAGCCAAATATGCAGGTTTTTACAACCCGTGAGCCTATTGGTGTAGTAGTTGCCATTGTGCCTTGGAATGCTCAATTATTTCTATCGGCAACTAAAATTGCTCCGGCTTTAGCAGCGGGCAATACTATTGTCGTTAAGGCTTCTGAGCAGGCTCCTGCTGCATTATTTAAATTCGCTGAGTTGGTTGATGAATGTGGCTTTCCGCCAGGTGTGATTAACATCATTACAGGGTTTGCAGATCCCTGTGGCAAGACTCTAACTACGCACCCTAAAGTTGCGAGAATTGCTTTTACTGGTGGAACAGAAGTTGCAAGACATATTGTAAGGAATAGTGCGGAAAACTTTGCTCATGTCAGCTTAGAGTTAGGTGGAAAATCACCTATGATTATTTTTGAAGATTGCAACATTGATGGTGCTGTTAACGGAATCATTGCTGGCAACTTTGGAGCTTCTGGACAGAGCTGCGTTGCAGGCTCAAGAGTCTTTATACAGCGTTCGATTCACTCTAAAGTAGTTGAACTTATTAAGCAGCGTGCAAAAAAAATTATTGTTGGCAATCCACTTGATAGCAAAACCCAGGTGGGGCCGTTAGCAACAATTCATCAAGTTGAAAGAGCTTCAAAAGTGATCAACGACTCTGTGAAGCAAGGCGCCAATTTAGTTTTTGGAGGCAAGCCGCCAAGCCAGCTAAAAGAAGGCTGGTATTTTGAGCCCACCCTGTTGGACTGCACAAGCCAAGAGTTTGACTGTGTAAAAACTGAACTCTTTGCACCGGTTATCAGCGTGATTGCATTCAATACAGAAGAGGAAGCAATAGCTATGGCTAATGACTCTGACTACGGACTTGGATCTGGTGTATTTACTGAAAACTTAGCAAGGGCTCATCGGGTTAGTGCAAAAATTCACTCGGGCATTGTTTGGATTAATACTTACAGGGCTATATCGCCGATTTCTCCTTTTGGTGGAGTAAAACAAAGTGGTGGAAGTCGTGAGGCAGGAATTGATGCAATTCATGAATATACCCGGACTAAGACAACATGGATTAATACCTCTTCTGAGCCTATGAGCAATCCATTTATAATGAGGTAATAATTTCTTAACAAGGCAAGAATGGAGTAGATTATGGATAAAAAACTATTTGAACTGGGACTATCAAAAAGAAAGGCTACGCTTGGAAAAGAGTACGTAGAAAAAAACTTGGATGCCGCAGATGACTTCAATGAAGATTTTCAAAAACAAATGACTGAATGGTGCTGGGGTTTTGGCTGGGGCGATGAAACAATTGATGCCAAAACTAGATCAATGATGAACCTCACCATGCTTGCAGCACTAGCGAAAATGGATGAATTTGAAGTTCACCTAAAGGGTGCTTTAACAAACGGAGTCAGTATTAATGAAATCAGATCAATCCTCCACGTTATTGCAATCTACTGTGGTGTGCCCCAAGGCGTCGAGTGTTTTAAAGTGGCCAGAGCAGTTTTAGAAGAGGTTGGTGAACTCTAACTTTGTAAATTTCTAATAGATTTTTTAGAGGTTGTAATAGCAACCCCAAAAGAAATGAGCACAACTCCAGCAAGAGCACTGAGACCAATTGTCTCTTCAAATAAAAACCAAGCTTGAATCGCAACCAGCGGCGCAACAAGATAAAAATAACTCCCAACGCTTGCTAAAGCATCCTTTTTAATCATTGTCATTAGCAATAAAATTGCGCCAATGGACAAACCGAGGACTTGCCATGTCATTGCTAGAATAAATGTTCTACTCCAAGAAACTTCTCCATTTTCAAAAAATAAAACAATCAAAATACACAAAATCGATGCACTAAAGTACTGAACCCATGCGCCACTATATAAGTTCATGTTGCTGCAAAAGCGCTTCTGATAAATTGTTCCAATCGAGATAGCAAATAACGAAATAATGACAGCAAAAACTGCCCAAATTGGAAATCCATCAAAAGCAATCTGTTCAGTTAAATCTAGGCTATCAAACAATACTAAGTACAACCCAACTAGGCCCATTATTAAGCCGGTCCATTGCTTCTTAGATACCTCCTCTTTTAACAATACTCCAGCCACCAGAGCCATGCCGATTGGCTGAAGCCCTATAACCATAGCACCTAATCCAGCTGGCATCCCCCATTTAAGTGCCTGAAAAACCCCTCCTAAGTAAACTCCATGAATTAATACCCCTGCAATCAAGAGATGAAAGAAATCTAGTCTTGTTTCTGGCCATGGACTTTTCTTATAGATAATCAGTATTAATAAAAAGAAAAGTGTGATCACAAAACGATATGACAATAGGGTGAAGGGCTCAGCATATGGCAGCCCATACTTGGCAGCAATAAATCCTGTACTCCAAATCCATACAAAGACCCAAGGTATTAATTTAGGATTCATTTTAGTTGGCCCTGAAAAGCCTTATTAGCAGCTTTTTGTTCATGGAATATCTAACAATAAATACTAGTTTTCAACTTGATTTTATAGATAAAACATAGCAACTCTAAAGAAACCCAATTTAGAAGATCACATGATTAGACTATAATTAGCGCTATCTATTAATTTGTGAAATTTATGAAACGTTTTTGTTTAATTAGCTTTTTGATAATACTGAATATTTTTTCGCAATCTGCTGCAGAAACACCGTCAGTTACTAATGAACTTAGCTCAGAAAACTCTCCTGATATTTCGTCCTTAACTCTAGGTAAAGAAGTACAAAAATCAAACCATCCTCTCCCAGCAGAACAGGCTTTTAAGTTAAGTGCTATTCTGCTGGACAATAATATGCTTGCTGTTCGATGGCTTGTGCAGCCTGATTATTATCTCTATAAAGATAAAATTTCTTTTTCTGTTGATGAAGCCTCTATTGAAAACATCAAGTTCCCTGATGCAACGATTAAGAATGATGAGTTTTTTGGAGAGGTGAGTGTTTACAACATCCCCTTGGAAATACAAATTGAGCTTAACAATATTCAAAAAGACTATGTATTGGTCACTATAAAGCATCAAGGGTGTTGGGAAGGTGGGGTCTGCTACCCTCCTCAAGTTGATAGACTTGAGGTGAGCCTGGAAGGATCAAAAAAAGCCCCTATTCCATCGAATGAAATAGTAACCATTGATGAAAACATAGTCTCGGAGAAATTTCAGCAGGGCGGCCTAGCCCTATTTATTGCTGCATTTTTAGCTGGTCTTGCATTATCTTGGACGCCCTGCGTCTACCCTATGGTTCCAATATTATCTGGAATTATTATTGGGCAAAAAGAAAAGCCTAGCAATCTCAATGCCCTTTTAATGTCGATCACTTTTGTTCTATCAATGTCTGTTGCTTATGGATTAATTGGTGCTTCTGCAGGGTACTTTGGAGCAGGCATTAATTTGCAAGCAATTATGCAAACGCCTTGGGTGCTCTTTGTTTTCAGTTGTATTTTTATCTTACTCTCCTTATCGATGTTTGGCTTTTACGACATTCAACTACCGTCAGGGATTCAAACCAGACTTACAAGTATTAGCAACTCGCAGTCAGGAGGTAGCTTTGTTGGGGTTAGCATAATGGGATTCTTATCTGCATTAATTGTTGGCCCTTGTGTTACACCTTTTCTTGCAACTGCATTAAGCTATGTTATTGCTGGAGGGAGTGCGGCAAAAGGTGGAGCAAGCTTATTTGCTATGGGATTAGGAATGGGAGTGCCTCTTATAATCATTTGTGGCTGGGGGGTCAATGCACTTCCAAAAGCTGGCCCATGGATGGAAAATGTTAAGAGAGTTTTTGGCTTTGCAATGATTGCTGTAGCCCTCTATCTTTTAGATAGAATCCTTTATCCATTGCTGTCATTAATTCTATGGGCACTGTTGTTTACAGTTGCCCCTATCATGCTTGGAGTTTTTAAAAACATAAGCAGATCTTTGAGTTTGGTTGGAATAGTATTTCGACTCTTTTCTATTTTATTTTTAGTTTATGGTCTGATGTTATGGGTACTTGTTGCCAAAGGTGGAGGCGACATACAACAACCTCTAGATGCAATAATCTATGGTGATAAGATTGAAGCATCTAACACTGTTGCTTTTCAAATAATAGATGACGAAACCCAGCTAGATTCATTGATTTTAAAAACCAAATCAAATAAAAAACCACTCGTACTTAAATTTTATGCTGAGTGGTGCATAGCCTGCAAAAAATTAGAAAGAGTTGTCTTTAAGGATTCAACAGTCAATCAATCTCTCAAAGATTCAATGACTTACACTGTTGATGTAACAAAAAATACACAAATTAATCAATCTATATTATCAAGATTCTCACTTGTAGGACCTCCCGCAATTTTGTTTTTTAAGGATGGAAAAGAAATAAGATCCCAAAGAATTATTGGTGAAGTGAGTGCTAAAGAACTATCAAATCGCTTAAATAGTTTAAATTAAATTAGCATTAAATTCCTCTAAATGTTTCTATTTTGCCGCTATAAACTGCTATATGGATGGTAAAATGCATAATTTTGAAGATCTTAAAAAGACAATTTTCTTAGGCTTAAGTTTAACATTTTTAAGCCAAAACATGAACTTACAGTATTTTTAGCCTGGAGCTAAAAATTAACAATTAATTAAAAAATAAATAATAGGAGCATCGATGGATATTCGAAAAGTTAAAAAACTAATGGAGCTTCTGGAAGAGTCTGGAATGGCTGAAATTGAGATTAAGGAAGGTGAAGAATCAGTCAAAATCTCAAGGTTTGGTGCTTCACCCGCACCCTTACAATCCCCAGTTCAGTCCTTCATTCAACAGCAACCTGTTGCAAATTCTGCACCGGTTGCGACAACTTCTGCAGAACCTGCTGAAAATCAAACAAGCGATCAGTCTATTGTCTCACCAATGGTTGGTACATTCTATTCAGCACCATCTCCTACAGCAAAACCGTTTGTCACTGTTGGACAAAAAATCAACCAAGGAGATACTGTAGGAATCATTGAAGCCATGAAAATTATGAACCAGATAGAGGCCGATCAATCTGGCACAGTGGTTGAGATATTAATCAAAGACGGTGAAGCTGTTGAATTTGGACAACCATTAATAGTCATAGAATGAGCTCAATAAAAAAAGTCTTAATTGCGAATCGTGGAGAAATTGCTTTAAGAATTCTCAGAGCTTGTAAGGAGCTTGGAATTCAAACGGTTGCAGTCTATTCAACTGCAGATAAAGATCTAAAGCATGTCAGATTAGCCGATGAGGCTGTATGTATCGGGCCCCATCCCTCAATCAAAAGCTATCTTAATATTCCAGCAATCATTAGTGCAGCCGAAGTAACTCATTCAGATGCAATTCATCCAGGCTATGGATTTCTTTCTGAAAATGCTGATTTTGCAGAGCAAGTAGAGCAAAGTGGCTTTATTTTTATTGGACCAAAAGCTGAAAATATAAGAGTTATGGGAGATAAGGTAGCCGCTATTGAAGCAATGAAAGACTCTGGTGTGCCATGTGTACCTGGTTCTGATGGCGCTCTCGATGAAAACGAAAAAAGAAGTATTAAGCTGGCAAAGGAAATCGGACTTCCAATAATCATCAAAGCTTCTGGTGGAGGTGGTGGACGAGGTATGCGCGTTGTTGAGTCTGAAAAAGATCTTATTGATTCAATCAAACTAACACAGTCAGAGGCTCTGAGTTTTTTTGGTAATGGCGAAGTATATATGGAAAAGTTTCTTACCACTCCTCGTCATGTTGAAATTCAAGTCCTTGCAGACCAGCATGGAAACGCTATTCATCTTGGGGAAAGAGACTGCTCTATGCAAAGACGCCATCAAAAAGTGGTTGAAGAAGCTCCCGCACCAGGCATATCTCCAAAGCTCAGGAATAAGATTGGAAACATCTGCGCAGAAGCTTGTAAAAAAATTAATTATCGTGGCGCTGGCACGTTCGAGTTTCTTTTTGATAATGATCAGTTCTACTTTATTGAAATGAATACAAGAGTTCAAGTTGAACATCCAGTTACTGAAATGATTACTGGAGTTGATATTGTTCGCGAACAAATATTAATTGCAGGCGGTGACAAATTATCACTCACTCAGGATGACATTGAAATTAAAGGCCATGCAATTGAATGCAGAGTTAATGCTGAGGACCCTATAACATTTATGCCCTCCCCAGGAAAAATCACCCAATACCATGCAGCTGGTGGACTAGGAGTTAGAATAGATTCGCATATTTATAATGGCTATAATGTTCCTCCTCATTATGACTCAATGATTGGTAAGGTCATAACGTATGGTGAAAGCCGAGATAACGCTATCATTAAAATGCAAAATGCACTTGATGAAATGGTTATTGATGGAATTAAAACAAACATTCCACTTCAAAGGTCGATTATGAATGATAAGGTCTTTAAAAAAGGTGGAATGAACATACATTATCTTGAAAAGATGCTTGGAGAAGAAGAATGAAACTTAAGGTTGGAATAATTGGTGGATCTGGTTATACCGGGATAGAGCTTTTGCGTCTGCTGCACCAGCATCCAAGCGCTGAAGTTCACGCAATTACATCCAGAGCTCTGAAAGGTAAAAAACTCTATGAGGTCTTTCCAAACATGCATGGAATGTCAGACCTATCGTATCTTCTTCCTGATGATGAAAAATTATTTGAATGCGATGTCGTTTTCTTTGCTACGCCTCATGGTGTTGCAATGAATAGTGCTGAATTATTTCTGGAAAGAAATATTAAAGTTATAGACCTGGGTGCCGACTTTAGAATTACTGATTCAGCTATTTGGTCGGAATGGTACAACATGGAGCATACTCAAGAGTCTCTATTGAATGAGGCAGTCTACGGACAACCCGAAATAAAAAGAAGTGCAATTAAAGACGCTCGACTAATTGCAAATCCTGGATGCTATCCTACAGCCGTTCTTCTTGCATTAAAACCTCTCCTTGAGAACAACCTGATAGATCCTTCCAATATCATTGCAGATTGTAAATCAGGTGCAAGTGGTGCTGGTCGAAATGCAAATCAAGCAACCCTTCTTTGTGAGATAACTGAAAGCTTTAAGCCTTATGGTGTTAGCGGACATAGGCATTTTCCTGAAATTAAACAAGAGCTTGAATCTATTTCTGGAGGCGTTATTGGACTCACTTTTACCCCACATTTAGTTCCAATGAGTCGGGGAATTGAAGCTACAATTTATACTGACCTGATTGATTCTGATGCAGATATTCTAAGTTGCTACGAAAAAGCCTATGAAAACGAAGAATTTGTTAAAATATTACCTGAAGGTGTCTATCCTGAAACCCGCTCAGTCAAATCTTCGAACTATTGTCAGATTTCAATTCAGTACGTTGAGCATAGCAATAAGCTTGTAATTATGTCTGTGATTGATAACCTGGGTAAGGGTGCAGCGGGACAGGCAATTCAAAATATGAATTTAATGTTTGGACTTGACGAAAAGGAAGGTCTGTTAGAAATTGGACTTTTGCCATAACATTAATTCAAGTTGTAAAGATCATTTAGAGGTAACCAATGGAAGCAATAGAAATATTAGACGAAGCTGACATAGTTTTTAGTGATAGCGCGGCTAACAGAGTCGCTCAACTCATTAAAGAGGAAAAAAATCCAGACTTAAGGCTGCGTGTATATATCACTGGGGGCGGATGCTCTGGCTTTTCCTATGGTTTCACTTTTGATGAAAATCTTAAAGAGGGTGACAGTGGTGTTAACAAAAAAGGGGTTCAATTAGTAATTGATCCTATGAGCTATCAGTACCTGATGGGCTCTACAGTTGACTATCTTGAGGACCTACAGGGGGCTAGATTTGTTGTAAGTAATCCGAATGCCAAAACCACTTGTGGTTGTGGCTCTTCTTTTTCAATTTAGCGAGAAAAACTATGACAGAATACATCCCAGGCCTAGCAGGAGTTCCTGCAACCAAATCAGCAATCTCTTCAATTGACGGTGAAAAAGGAATACTAGCCTATAGAGGCTATTCCATTCAAGATCTTGTCGAGCACTCTTCTTTTGAAGAAACTGCACTTTTGCTAATGAATGGCGAGCTCCCCTCTCCAAAAGAGCTAACAAACTTTAAAAATATCTTAAAAAAACGTAACGAGGTTAAGCGCAAAATTCGCCACTTGCTTTGGTCACTTCCCTCAACTGGACACTCCATGGATGTGCTCCAGACTGCAATAGCATCTATGGCGACTTTCTATCCAGATGCAGGTGCTGCGGAACCAGATTCCTCTTATACCCAAAATGCACTTATTAAAATTATCTCAAATATGAGTACTTTGGTTGCAATGTGGACTCGTATCAGTATGGGATACGACCCAATACCGCCAAGCAAGACGATGTCTTATGCTGAAAATTTTATGTATATGTGCTTTGGAGAGGAGTCTGACCCTGAGATCGTTGCCCTCTTAGATGCCTCATTAATTTTGCATGCTGAACATACTATCAATGCTTCAACTTTCTCGACGATGGTAACAGCGTCTTCGCTTGCAAACCCATTTGCTTCAATTGCTGCTGGCGTTGGAACATTAGCGGGCCCTCTTCACGGCAATGCAAACGAAAATGTGCTCATAATGCTTGATGAAATTGGCTCTCCTAAAAACGCACGCAAATGGATCGAAGATAGGCTTAAAAATAAGCAAGTTATCTGGGGAATGGGTCATCGTGAGTACAAAACAAAGGATCCTAGAGCAACCATTCTTGAGAAAATGATTAAAACCTACATCAAGAAAAATGGGCTTACTTTATCTAACCGTTTCGAAACAGCCCTCGAAGTTGAAAGCATCTGTAATGAGTTATTGTCTCAAAAAGGGGTCTACCCTAACGTAGACTTTTATTCAGGCATCCTTTACTCAGAAATCTTCAACTTTACCAAAGAACACTTCACGTCAATCTTTGCCATGGCTCGTTCAGCAGGTTGGGTTGCTCACTGGCATGAGCAAGTAAGTGACAACAGAATATTTAGACCTACTCAAATCTACATTGGTGCTGATTTCAGGGACTACCCATCTAAGTAAAAATGGCAAAAACAACTCACTTTGGCTATAAAGAGGTCGATGTTGAAAAAAAACAAGGCCTTGTAAAAGGAGTATTTGACTCAGTAGCTGGGAAATATGATCTCATGAATGATGTCATGTCGATGGGAACGCATAGGCTTTGGAAAAACTATACGATTTCAAGCAGCAATGTAAAAGAGGGTGATCATGTTCTTGATATTGCTGGAGGCACAGGAGACCTTGCAATCAAGTTTAGAAAAAAAGTTGGGCCTGAAGGCAAAGTTATTCTCTCGGATATCAATGGTTCAATGCTACTTGAGGGAAGAAAAAACCTTTTAAATCATGGCGTAATTGATGTTGACTTTGTGCAGGCAAATGCGGAATCACTTCCCTTTGAAGACAATACCTTCGATTGTGTTAGCATAGCATTTGGCCTAAGAAACGTTACACATAAAGATGCAGCATTAAAACAAATGCATAGGGTTCTCAAAAAGGGAGGCACACTATTAATCCTAGAATTCTCTAAGGTTGAAAACAAGACTCTAGAAAAAATTTATGACCTCTACTCCTTCAACCTAATTCCAAAATTTGGCGAATTTTTTGCCAATGACGAAGACAGCTATCAATATCTCGCTGAATCAATTCGCAAACATCCTGATCAAGAGACGTTAAAAAATATGGTCCTGGATGCGGGTTTTGAATTCTGCGAATACCATAATCTAACTGGAGGCATAGTTGCGCTTCATAAAGCAATTAAAGCCTAACCAAAATGTTTCGTCTGACCATTGAAAAATCTTTGAATCATTTAATTAATGCTAATAATATTGATTTAACACATATCGACAACAAAATAGTCAGTTTTAGAGTAGACGAGATAGACTTAACCTTATTTTTTCTTTGTCTAAACTCACGTATTTTTGTAATTGACAACCAACAAAATAAAAAAGTTGATGTTTCGGTGACGCTGAGTAAGGCTTCATTTTTGGCTATATTCAAAGGAGCCTCATTAGAAGAGCTTGTTGAAAATGAAGAAATTGAAATCAATGGAAGTGTCAACACTGCTCAACAACTTGCAAACTTATTATCGTCCTCTTCAATTGATATTGAGGAGCTTATTTCACAATATGCTGGGGACATAGTAGCTCACCAAATAGGTCAAGCTTTTAGGCAAATAAAAAAGGCCTCTGTTGGCAATGATGGTTCAATAATTAATACCATAAAAGACGAAATAACAACAGCATTAATTGCTCCAAGTCGCTCTAAAATTTTCAAGGGAAGGGCCTAAAAATGAAAAGCTTATTTCGTTTTGTAGGAATTTTGAGAACGCTAATCCGATATAGGTTAGACCATTTAATACTGTCTACTTCTTTTCTTAAAAGCCTTAGGCCTTTAATCTACCTTACACCATGGCATTATTTTCCTAGCAAGAAACTCACTAGAGGCGAAAGGATTCGACTTGCACTTGAAGAGCTCGGACCAATCTTCATTAAATTTGGCCAGACTTTGTCAACACGAAGAGACCTTCTCCCAGATGATATTGGAATGGAGCTGGCTAAGCTCCAAGATAAATGTCCTCCATTCCCTGCTGCAGAATCAAAACTAATCATTGAAAAAGCGCTTGGTGATAAAACCTCAATTCTTTTTTCATCGTTTGATGACTCCCCCCTTGCCTCTGCTTCCATTGCTCAGGTTCATACTGCAGTTACTCAGAATGGGGAAGAAATAATTATAAAAGTTGTTCGTCCAGGCATTGAAAAACAAATTAAAAGAGATATAAGCCTTCTTTATGCATTAGCAAGTCTTGCTGAAAAACACAGCGATGGAAAAAGACTAAGGCCAAAAGAAGCTGTCGAGGAGTTTGAGGGAATTATTTATAACGAGCTTAACATGATGGTTGAAGCTGCCAATGCTTCGCTTCTTGGTAAAAACTTTAATAATTCGGATCTTCTGTATGTGCCAAAAGTTCATTGGGATCTTTGTAGATCAAATATTTTGGTAACTGAGAGAATCTATGGCACACCGGTCAATGATATTGAGGCCTTGAAAAAGAAAAATGTTGACTTTAAGTCTTTGGCAGAGGATGGAGTAATTATATTTTTTACCCAGGTTTTTGATCATAATTTTTTTCATGCTGATATGCATCCAGGAAATATTTTTGTTGGAGAAAATAACCAATATACGGGTGTAGATTTTGGAATTATGGGTACGCTAACTGAAGCTGATCAATATTATTTAGCCCAAAACTTTATGGCATTTTTTAATCAAGATTATAAACGAGTGTCTCAAGTTCACCTTGAGTCTGGGTGGATACCCGAAGGAACAAATGTAATGGAATTTGAAAATGCGATAAGAAGTGTCTGCGAACCAATTTTTGAAAAGCCATTAAGTGAAATTTCTTTTGGTCAGGTGCTACTCAGCCTCTTAAAAGAGGCAAAACGTTTTGATATGGAAGTTCAGCCTCAGCTACTTTTGCTCTATAAAACACTACTCAATATAGAAGGCTTAGGGCGATCGCTATATCCAGACCTTGACCTCTGGGCAACAGCAAAACCTTATCTAGAGAAACTAGCTAAAGAAAAATATAGCTTTAAGAGCACGCTTAATAAATTCTCTGATCAGTTGCCTCAGATTGTCTCGGAATTACCAGAAATTCCAATGTTAGTAATCAACGCCCTTAAGCAAATTGAAAGTGGTGCTTTAAAGACTGAAAACTCAAAAAAACAAACAGAGGCAATTGTTATACAATTAAAAGAAAATGCCTCTAAACAAAGGTCGAGCTTTATTGCCATTTCGTTTCTTTTAGTTTCAGCTTTTTTAGCCACTCAATCAGTTTGGGCTTGGGCTATCCCTAGCTCTATTCTCAGCATTATTTTTTGGCTTAGGTCTAGATAGATAAACTCGGCTATATAAAAAGAATTTCGGGTAAAATATCCTCCCTTGTCTGTTTGGTCGCAAAATAGGCAAATTTAGTTACACCGCTTGAAGTGGTGTTTTTTCATTTATTGGAGAACTCAAAATGAGTATTACTGTAAACGCAACAGAGCGTGAAGATCAGGGGAAAGGTGCGAGCCGCCGCCTGAGAAAAGAAGAAAAGGTGCCAAGTATTATTTATGGTGGAAAGCAAGACCCGCTAATGGTAACACTTAGCATTCACGAAATTACCCACCTACTGGAGGATGAAAATACATTCACTTCAGTATTGGACTTAGTGGTAGGAAAATCAACAGAGTCAGTTGTTTTAAAAGACATTCAGCGCCATCCTGCAAAAAATACCATTACACATGTGGACTTTTTGCGAGTTGATGCTAAACAAACTCTTGTTACTACAACACCACTTCACTTCATAGGAATGGAAGAAAACGAGGCACTAAGGCTGGGCAATATGCTCAATCAGTTTGTTGTGTCGGTTGAAATTTCATGTCTACCTAAAGACTTACCTCACGGTATTGACGTAGATGTAACTAGCCTTGAGGTTGGTGATCATCTTTCATTAACTGACCTTGTCTTGCCAGAAGGCGTTATTATTAATGCATTACAACATGAAGATGTTGAGGCACACGATCAGACTGTATGTTCAGTTTCCGAGCCTAAGGTAATTGAGGAAGAGGAAGAAATCATTGAGGATGGTGAATCTGAGGAGGGCAGTGAGGACTCAGCAGAAGACTCTGCGGATTCTGCAGATGCTGACTCAAAAGATGGTGACGACAACGAATAAAGTATCGTCAGTCTTGTTGACTCAACAAGCGTAAAATGAAGCGCTGTAATGATTAAACTAATTGTTGGACTGGGAAATCCCGGAAAAAATTATCAGGAACATCGTCACAATGCAGGCTTCTGGTTTGTTGAGTCACTAGCTTCTTTAAATGACTCCAAGTTTACTAGTCAATCCAAATTTTTTGGCGAAGCCTCAGACTTCAGCCTAAACTCAAACAAAGTTTTTCTGCTAAAGCCTCAAACCTTTATGAATAATTCTGGTGGCTCTATAAAAAGCTTTTTAAATTACTATGATATTTCACCTGAAGAGACCTTGGTTGTTCATGACGAGCTCGATTTGCCTGCTGGAGTTGTTAAATTAAAATTGGGTGGTGGTCATGGCGGCCATAATGGCCTGAGAGATATCATTAAAGCGCTCGGATCAAAAAATTTCTACCGCCTTCGAATCGGAATCGAACATCCTGGCTCTAAGAATGAAGTTGTTGACTATGTTTTAAATGCCCCTAGCAAATCAGAACTATGCGCCATTCAAGAGAGTATGTCAAGGGCAAGTAATATTGTTGAATTATTAGTTAAAGGAAGTTTTGAAGATGCCATGAAGGCTCTTCATACATAGCATTGGAGAAAAATAATGGGCTTTAAGTGTGGAATTGTTGGGCTGCCGAATGTTGGTAAGTCCACACTCTTTAATGCGCTCACTAAGGCTGGAATCGATTCAGAAAACTATCCTTTTTGTACCATAGAGCCAAATATTGGAATTGTTCCAGTAAATGACTCTCGACTTCAAAACCTTGCTGAAATTGCAAAACCTGAAAAAATACTTCCAACCACTATGGAGTTTGTTGATATTGCAGGACTGGTAGAAGGCGCTTCTAAGGGCGAAGGCCTTGGGAATCAATTTCTCTCAAACATCAGGGAAACAGACGCCATTCTTCATTTAGTTCGTTGTTTTGAAAATGATGATATTATTCATGTTTCAGGAAAAGTTAGCCCTTTGGATGATATTGAAATAATTAATACTGAACTGGCACTTGCAGACCTTTTTAGTGCAGAAAAAGCCTATCAAAAAGCAATAAAAAACTCAAAGGCAGGCCAGAAAGAAGGCCTGCCTCTAAAAAACTTACTCGAAAAAATTCTTCCAGTTTTAGAAGAAGGTTTGGCTGTCAGATCTTTAGATTTTAACGAAGATGAAGCCAAACTAATCAAAAGCCTTCAACTGTTAACTTCTAAACCTGTTTTGTATGTTGCAAATGTTAATGAAGATGGATTTAATAATAATCCACATCTCACAACATTGACAGACTATGCAAGCTCTGAAAATAGCCAAGTGGTCTCTGTTTGTGCTGACATCGAGGCTGAGATTGCTGAACTAGATGACGAGGACAAACAGGGCTTTTTAGATGAAATGGGCCAATCGGAATCTGGTCTTGATCGATTAATTAAAGCGGGATATAGGCTGCTTGGACTTCATACGTATTTTACTGCCGGACCGAAAGAAGTCAGAGCATGGACAATTAATATTGGAGACTCGGCCCCTGTTGCCGCGGGTAAAATACATGGTGACTTTGAGAAAGGCTTTATTCGCGCTGAAACAATTTCATACACCGACTATATTGAGCACTCTGGAGAAAAGGGAGCTAAAGATGCCGGGAAGCTTCGCTCCGAAGGAAAAGATTATGTTGTCAAAGATGGAGATGTAGTTCATTTTTTATTTAATGTTTAAGTGCCAAATCTGATGGAAAAAACAAAGCTGCTGTTAATCCTAGATGGGTGGGGTTATTCGAGTGATAAATCTAACAATGCAATTGCCCTTGCAGATACCCCAAATTGGGATCATTTTATAGAGAATTATCCGAACACCCTTATTGGCACTTCTGGAAGTAGCGTTGGTCTTCCAGATGGACAAATGGGTAATTCTGAGGTTGGTCACCTCACTATTGGCTCGGGAAGAATTATTGAACAAGACTATACAAGAATAGACAGTTCAATCAAGTCTGGTGGTTTTTTTACCAATGATGTGCTTTGTAAAGCGCTAACCTCCGCAAGTAAAAAAGGAAGAGCTGTTCATCTTCTTGGGCTGCTATCCGATGGCGGCGTTCACTCACACCAGGATCATATCTTTGCAGCTCTTAAGCTTGCCAAAGAACAAAATTGTGATAAGGTCTATATCCATGTTTTTACAGATGGACGGGACACACCGCCTAATAGCGCCTCAACTTATGTCAATGATCTAGAGAAACAAATTTCCAAAATAGGCGTGGGTAAAATTGCATCAATAACTGGGCGCTTTTATGCAATGGATAGAGATAATCGCTGGGAAAGGGTTTCAAAAGCCTATAAACTGATATCTCAAGGAGTTGGCGAAAGACATTCAAGCAGCGCCCAAGAAGCTATTCAAGAGGCATATGGCTTAGGCGAAAATGATGAGTTTCTATCCCCAACATCAATAGGCAGCCCTGTTAGACTAGAGGATGGTGACCTAATGATTTTTATGAACTATCGAGCAGATAGAGCAAGAGAAATAACTCAAGCCCTTGCAATGACCAGCTTTGATGAGTTTAATCGAGAGTATTTTGCTGAGTGCAATTTTGTTTGTCTTACAGAATATAAAAAAGACTTTGGTCTTAGCTGTGCTTTCCCCCCAATATCTGTCAAAAATACTCTAGGTGATTGCATCTCAGATCTTGGATTTAAGCAGCTTAGAATAGCTGAAACTGAAAAGTACGCCCATGTTACTTTTTTCTTCAATGGTGGCGTTGAAGAAAGTCTTCCTGGAGAAGATAGAAAGCTTATTCAGTCGCCCAAAGTAAAAACTTACGACCTGCAACCGGAGATGAGTGCATTCGAACTCACCGAAAATCTTATTTCTGAGATTAATGCTCAAAAATATAGTCTTATTATCTGCAACTTTGCAAATACCGACATGGTTGGACACACTGGAAAACTCGAAGCGGCGATTAAGGCTGTAGAAGCTGTTGATAGCTGTCTTGGAAAAATCCACCAAGCAGCTAAAAAAACAAAAACAGAGGTTTTAATTACTGCTGATCACGGAAATGCAGAACAGATGACAGACTCTATAACTCAGAAAAGTCATACTGCTCATACAACTAACCCAGTTCCATTAATTTATATTGGTGACAAGAAAAGCTCGCTATTAGGTCCACATATTGGTACACTGGCAGACCTAGCTCCAACTCTTTTGTCGCTCATGAATATTGAACAGCCAAGCGAGATGTCAGGAAAAAACCTTCTAACTAATTAGTGGATAGAGACATGAAAAAAGACAACTTTATCGCCCCCTCAATACTCTCTGCAAACTTTGCTAAGCTTGGTGAAGAGGTTGACAATGTTTTGAACGCAGGAGCAGACATAGTTCACTTTGACGTGATGGATAATCACTATGTCCCAAACCTAACGATAGGGCCGTTAGTTTGTGAGGCCCTAAGAAATCATGGAGTTACAGCGCCTATTGATGTCCACCTCATGGTGAAACCAGTGGATCGAATTATTCCTGATTTTGCGAGCGCTGGAGCTTCTTACATAACCTTTCATCCAGAGGCCTCAGAACATATTGATCGAACAATTAGTCTGATTAAAGAAAGTGGCTGTAAGGCAGGTTTGGTTTTTAATCCTGCAACACCTCTTAACCACTTAGACCATGTTATTGACCAGCTTGATATGGTTTTATTAATGTCGGTTAATCCAGGCTTTGGTGGCCAATCATTTATTCCTGAAACTCTGGAAAAATTAAGAGTTGTTAGAGACTTAATTGACTCAAGAAACCTTCGAACCAGGCTTGAAATTGATGGCGGAGTAAAGATTGAGAATATTAAAGAGATAGCCTCAGCTGGGGCTGATACCTTTGTAGCTGGATCTGCTATTTTCAATACAAATGACTATAAAAAAACAATAGATAAAATGCGTTCTGAACTTGCACAGGCAACTTGACGAAAGAGCAATCAAAGACCTGAATTTTTAAACTACAGGCCAAGGCAATTTCAAAACAACTCTGCAACTAGTTATGAGAAAATATTGATTTTATTTTCTAAGTAAATACTTATGGGAAAGTCATCTTTCTTAGGCCCTGAAACAATATCACTTCATTCGGGATATGAGCCAGACCCTTCATTTGGAAGTAGGGCTGTCCCTGTTTATCAAACCACCTCGTATGTTTTCGAGACTGTTGATGATGCTGCTGCACTTTTCAATATAGAAAAGGGTGGGCACATTTACAGCAGAATGACGAATCCTACTGTTGCCGTTTTAGAGCAGCGTATTGCTGCACTAGAGGGAGGTGTTGGGGCTATTTGTACAGCCTCAGGTATGAGCGCACTTTTTGTTACTTTTGTTAGTCTTTGTTCTGCTGGTGATCATATTGTCAGCGCCTCACAAATCTATGGCTCTACTGCGACACTCCTCAGACATACCCTCAAAAGATTTAATATTGACTGTACTTTTGTCTCCATTAATGACGAAAAAGCTCTTAAAGCGGCCATACAAGAAAACACAAAACTTGTCTTTTGTGAGTCAATTGGTAACCCTGGACTAGAGGTATCAAACCTGCCCAAAATTTCAAATATTGCTCATCAAAATAACCTGCCGCTTGTTATTGATGCAACATTTGCAACACCAGCGCTTTGTAAGCCATTTGATCATGGGGCTGATGTTGTAGTGCACTCTGTTACAAAATGGATGGGAGGACATGGAGTTGCCGTAGGAGGCGTCATTGTTGATGGTGGGGCTTTTGACTGGGGCGCTGCTAACAAACATCCTGAACTTACTACACCTTATGAGCCATTCCATGGAATAAACTTCTGGGAAGAATTTGGGCCGTCAGCCCTTTCAATGAAAATTAGAGCGGAGTCTATGCGTGACTTTGGCCCCGCCATGAGTCCTCACAGCGCTTTTTTACTTCTTCAGGGCATTGAAACTCTTAATCTTCGAATGAGCCAACATGTTAAAAATGCAATCAAACTCGCAAAATGGCTGCTGGAACAGTCTGCGGTAATGTGGGTTAACCATCCTGATCTGCCTGAAAACCCTACCTGCGAGATTGCAAAAGAGCTCTTTCCAAATGGAGCTGGATCAATGTTATGCTTTGGTGTCAAAGGAGGAAGAGAAGGGGGGGCGGCATTTATCAACTCTCTTAAGTTATCATCAAATTTAGCAAATGTAGGTGACTCAAGAACTCTCGTTCTTCACCCTGCAAGCACGACTCACTCTCGACTGGATGATGATGCAATGAAAGCTTCTGGAACAAGCCCAGATTTAATCAGAGTGTCAGTTGGAATCGAATCTGTTAATGACATCATCAATGATTTTAAAGTTGGCCTAAAGGCAGTAGAAAAGGCAACTGCGTAATGAATATTGTTGTTGACGGAGTAAACATTTTTGTAGCCACTGGAGGCTGTGTTTTTGATCCAAAAAAACCGACTGTGGTTTTTGTCCATGGAAGTGGCCTCGATCATAGATCTTGGGCGCTCCAGGCAAGATGGTTTGCATTTCATGGCTTCTCTGTTTTGGCGCCTGATTTGCCTGGACATAGCTTGTCAGAAGGCGAGCCTCTTAAGTCGATTGAAAGTATGGGCAAATGGCTAGTTAAAGCGATTAAACACTCGGGTGCGGAAAATGTCCATTTGGTTGGCCATTCACAAGGCTTTCTTGTAGCCCTTGAAGCAGCTATTCTTTTAGAAGACAAATTAAAATCTTTAACTGCTGTTGCTAGCGCCTCAGCAATCCCTGTGAATGAATCACTTGTTGATACTGCCCAGAAAAATACAAAAGAAGCTGCTGATATGCTCTTGAGGTGGGGCTTTGGATCTCGATCTCATTCAGGCAGTAGTGCAGTCCCTGGGATGCAACCAATAGGCATTGGGCGTCAAATTATGTCATCAAATCCTTTGGCTGAAGATCTCTTGGCTTGCAATAAATATAAGAACGGAATAAACTGTGCGAAAAATATTAAAGCACCCTCAAACGTTATTGTGGCAACAGAAGACAAAAACACTCCAAGCAAATTTGGATTAGAACTTGCAGAGCTTTTAGGGGCAGAAACTACAACTGTTTCTGGCGCAGGACATATGCTTCCAATTGAGGCTCCAAAGAGCACTTTGGACGCCATTAAATCATTTATTTTACAAACAAACCCATGAATAAAATTATAAAAGTTGGCGTCATTGGCGCCGGTACGATGGGTGCTGGTATTGCTGGCCAAGTTGCTAACGCAGGAATAGAGGTTTGGCTACTAGATCTGCCTACTGAAGGTGAAAATGTAAACAGTCTAGCCCAAAGAGGATTAGAGAGACTCAGAGATCCTGACATGCCCGGCATTATGAGTAAAGAGGCTGAAGAGCTTATACATTTGGGAAATACAAGAGATAACTTTAATGAGCTCACTGAATGTGACTGGATTGCTGAAGCTGTCGTGGAAAGACTTGACATTAAACAGGCGCTCTACAAAAAACTTCATGATAGCTGTAAAGAATCTGCGATCATTACTTCGAATACCTCTACTATTCCAATTAGTCTATTGACTGAGGGCATGCCTCAAGACTTTTGTGAGCGCTTTGCTATTACTCATTTCTTTAATCCAGTTCGCTTCATGAGACTTCTAGAGCTAGTTAGGGGCGAGCAAACCAGAGAAGATGTGATGGACACGCTTGATGTTTTCTGCGAGAGTATGCTTGGTAAGGGTGTTGTGCCTTGTTCAGATACGCCTGGCTTTCTTGCAAATAGAGTAGGTGTTTTTGCAATTCAGTGCGCCCTTCACAAGGCATTTGAATACAACCTCTCTCCAACAGAGGCTGATGCTTTTTTTGGGAGACCCCTTGGCCTTCCCAAAACTGGAGTTTTTGGTCTTTACGACCTAATTGGCATTGACCTTATGGCTGATGTGGCAAAAAGCCTCGAAAACATCTTGCCAGAAAATGATGAATTTCATAAGTATGCAGCGCCAATAGAATTTGTATCTAACATGATCGCCAATGGTCAAACTGGAAATAAAAATGACCAGGGTTTTTATAAGCAGGTTGGTGACGACAAAATGGTAATAGACCTGTCCAATGGAAACTATGTTGAACATAAACGCCTAAAAACTTCGCTCCTAGAAGATGCTGAAAAAATTGGAGTAACCGCCATCATTAGCGATCAAAGCAAATACGGCCTCTTTATCTGGGATGTGCTTTCTGAAACCTTGTCCTATGCGGCATCATTAGTGCCTGAGGTTACTGAAGATGTAACCCAAATTGATGACGCAATGAAGCTCGGCTATAACTGGGTGAAAGGACCTTTCGAATTAATTGATGAAATTGGCATTGATTACTTTGTTAAAAGACTTAAAAATAGCGCCAGAGATGTACCTGACTTCCTTGAAAATAGCTTAAATAATAAGTTTTATACCAGCTCGAATTCAATCTTGAGCACACTAACTAATTCTGGCGAGCTGAAGCCTATTATCAGGCCAAAAGGTGTTCTTCGATTCTCAGAGGCGCGGCAAACTTTGGCTCCAATCAACTCAAATGAGTCCGCTAGCTGGTTTGAATATGAAGGTGCTGCTATTGTGGAGTTCCACTCAAAAGCAAACGCTCTCGACACTCAAAGTCTGGATATGATATCTGATGCAGTCACTGCCTCTGAAAACAAAGGCCTGAGAGGCGTCATCATTCACAATGACTTTCAACATTTTTCTTGCGGTGTTAGCCTATGGAGCGTTAGAAATTGTTTTGAAAAAAATGACTTTGATGGCCTTGATGACTTTCTTGCTTATTTTCAAAACACTATGCTACAAATGAGAGACTCCAACCTTCCTGTTATTGCTGCGCCTGTTGGAATGTCCATCGGCGGTGGTTTTGAGGTTGTTTTACATGCAGACCATGTTGTCAGTCATGCTAACTCTGTGATGGGCCTAGTTGAGTCTTTTGTTGGTGTTGTGCCTGCAGGTGGTGGCTGCAAAGAAATGCTCTATCGATGGACAGAAAAGCTAAACGATACTCAGAAAGGAGCATGGAAATCATTTATGAATATCGGTCTTGGAAGAAAGGCTAACTCACCCCAAGAAGCTGATGCCTTATCCATGAGAAGGCCTGGTGATACTTTTCAGATGAATCGTGATCGAATATTGAACGCTGCACTTTCAACAATAGATATAACAAAAAAAGTTGGCAAACGAAAGCCACTTGCCCTTTCAGGAGCTGAACATTATCAAGAAATGTTAGAGTGGCTTGAAGTAAATCATAAAAAAGGCATGCTTACCCCACATGATGTAACTGTTGGAACTGAGATTGGAAGAGTAATGTCGGGTGGTGAGTGCCCAGCTGGAACAGTTTTTTCTGAGCAAGACATTCTCAATGCTGAACGATCTTCATTTATCAGGCTTGCCCAAACCCAAGAAACTCAAGCAAGAATTGTTGCCATGTTAGATAATGGCATTACTCTAAGAAATTAACAGTTCCGCCTATGAACAAAAATCCTGCTAATTTTGTCCCCCTAACTCCCATCTCTTTTTTACATAGAACAGCTGATGTTTATGGCGACTATAAGTCAGTTATATATGAGGACAGGGCATACACCTGGAGTCAGACCAGAGAGAGATGTGTTAGAGTTGCCTCGAGCCTTAACAGCTTTGGAATTGAAACAGGAGATACGATTTCAGTATTAGCATTCAATACTCCAGAAATGTTTGAATCCCATTTTTCGATTCCAATGGCCGGAGCTATTTTAAATACGATAAATATTAGACTTGATGCGCCAACAATAGCCTACATTTTTGATGATAGCAATGCAAAAATTCTCTTCGTTGATAGAGAACTTTATGACGTTGCTTCTGAGGCACTTTCTATTGCCTCAGTAAGTCCAAAAATCGTTTTAATTAATGACTCCTTTGCTAGCTCAGCTCCAGATGTTTCTGCTGACATATTAGACTATGAGTCACTTATTGAAAACGGTGACCCGCTTTATAACTGGACCATGCCAAGCGATGAATGGAGCCCGCTATCACTAAGCTATACATCTGGAACAACGGGAAAGCCTAAAGGTGTGGTGTATCATCATCGTGGCTCCTATTTAATGAGCATGGGGACTGTGGTAGGCTGGAATCTTCCTAACCATCCTATCTATCTATACTCAGTCCCTCTATTTCACTGCAACGGCTGGGGGCACGCCTGGACAATGGCTGCGCTTGCTGGAACTGTGGTTTGCCTTAGGTCTTTCGATCCAGAAAAAGTATTTGCCTTGCTTGATGAATACCGTGTGACTCATTTTGGCGGCGCTCCGATTATGCTTAATATGCTTGCCAATGCACCTAAAGAGATAAAAAAATCATTTGACAGGGAAATCAAAGTCATGACCGCTGGAGCACCTCCTCCTGCGAAAGTTTTAGAAAGCATGATGTCGCTTGGATTTAATGTAATGCATGTATATGGCCTTACAGAGACCTATGGTCATATACTTCAAGCAGCCCCTCAGGCATCGTGGCTTAATAAGAGCCCAGCAGAGCTTGCCAAGTTGAGCTCGAGACAGGGGGTTAGATTCCCTATGACTGAGGATGTTAGCGTGATAGATCAGGATACTGGTGAGCGCGTCGCTCATGATGGAGAAACCATTGGTGAAATTGTGATACGCTGCAATACCTGCATGATGGGCTATTGGAATAATCCCAAAGCCACGAAAGAGGCTTTTGCTGATGACTGGTTTCATAGTGGCGACCTTGCAGTCATTCATG
>ERZ802830.626-NODE-626-length-35395-cov-14.2131_pt1 | contig 35395 bp, 32 predicted proteins | sample MGYA00345654_ERZ802830 | MGnify/ENA primary metagenome ERZ802830 (study PRJEB30503, sample SAMEA104212375) | marine metagenome | biome: Westerlies Biome; feature: [SRF] surface water layer (ENVO:00010504) within the epipelagic zone...; material: water... | reverse complement strand
ACTGGCCAGTCCCAAGACCAAGGCGATTGTGCTGTCCCAAGTCGGTCGCTGAAATCACTTTTATCCGGCAATCCAAAGGATTGGGGTGAGGATGCTGTCTATTCCGAACAAGAGGAAACCCGCGTCGTTCGGACCCCAAAATGGGCGTATTTCAAACGGTTTGGCAATGCGCCAAACCACCCGATAGACGATGAGCTTTTTGACATAGAGCACGATCCGGGCGAGATAAAAAACCTTGTTGGCGATCCAGCCTATGCGGATGTCCGCGCTAATTTGGAAGACATGTTAGGCAAATTTTTTGAAACCTATGCAAGGCCCCAAGCCGATCTTTGGAAAGGCGGGGCTCCGTTGCAGCATTCTGAACGCAACGAATTTTGGCGCGACGCCTGGGGAAATGATTGGCAACCGGTTTACGACTATGGGCAAAATTAACCCTCAGGCAGACTGCTGCCTGCCGAATGATGTCAGTCCCGTTGCGGGGTTGGATATTGGCAGACAGAAGCCCTGTTCAACAAGCCAAAGACACACAGCCGCCGAACTGATCTCTGTATCAGGTGGTTGGTTCCGCATGGGAGCGGATGACGGGCCACACCCGCAAGACGGCGAAGGCCCGGCGCGTGATGTTTTTGTTGCGCCTTATTCGCTCGCGGTCACAGCGGTGACGGTTGCAGAGTTCTATGAGTTTGTGCGCGCAACCTCATATCGCACCGTAGCCGAGCGCGCCGGTACATCGTTTGTTTTTTGTGCGTTTTGCAATCGCGACTTGGATTATCCAGCGCCAGTTCAAGCCCCTTGGTGGCGTCAGGTTCCTGGCGCTTGTTGGTTCGCACCCGATGGACCTGAAAGCTCGATAGAACACAGGCTCGATCATCCGGTCACCCATATCGCGCGTCAAGATGTTTTGGCCTATTGCCAATGGTCAGCCATGCGTCTGCCAACCGAAGCCGAATGGGAATATGGCGCGCGCGGCGGGCGCTGTCAACAGCCCTTCCCCTGGGGCGCAACGCTTGAACAGGACGGCATGCATCACTGCAATGTCTGGCAAGGTGATTTCCCGTTCTCGACTGATCAGCGCGACGGATACACAGGCTGTGCACCCGTGACCGCCTACCGGCCAAACGACTTTGGGCTGTACAATATGATCGGAAATGTCTGGGAATGGACTGCAGATCGATTTACAAACTTACATTCTCCACATCCGGTTCGAAACCCTTCGGGACCATTAAACGGAGGCAGATACGTCGCAAAAGGCGGCTCTTATCTCTGCCATGCGTCGTATTGCAAGCGATACAGAACCTCATCACGGCAATCCCTGCCGCCCGACACCACGACCGGAAACCTTGGTTTTCGGCTCGCACGGTCACCAAAGTCCCAAAAAGCGTGATCCCCCAAACAGATAAAGAAAGATCAGCGGGGCCAATTACAACCACTGGTAATCCTGACCTCAAACACGGTGAAAAAACATGACCTTCACCACCCGAAAAGGTATGGTAGCCAACTGCTTTTGCCCCGCCACAAATGGCAGAGACTGGCACGATAAGCTGATAGGTGTCGGCGCGGTTGAAGCGATGACAGCTCAGTGATTTTCTCAATGCCACGCCAATTGTTCATTTCTGCCTCCGTACCGGCATTTGGTGTCGGCAGATTACGATTGTGCTCCGGGCCGCGCGCTTCTCAAGACTGAAGGGCTTAAGCCCTCGTTCATCCAAAAAATTCAGACCAGCATTTACCGCTAGACCGAACCCCAAATGAGGTGTTTCGCAAATCCACTCAGATGTTCAAATTATCACAATTCTCAGGTCTCAAGGTCTTTCCGGCGAGATAAACGATATGTGACTGTGACTCGTCTGTCTGCCCCAACGGCACACAGATACGCCGCCAATGCCATCCGATGTCTTCCAGCACTGCTTCAAACCCCAGTGAGACTGTCGCAGACCATAGCCCGACAACACCTTGCGATCCCAGCCTTCGACATATCTGTTGAAGGGTCTCACGTTTATATAAAATCTGGTTGGGGCTGTGCATGATGGCATCAGGGCCGTTGTCGGTGTCAAGAATAATGGCATCAAACGACTGCTCATGACTTAAAATAACATCGAGCACGCTTTTGGTCAGCACCGTGACCCTGTTATCGTCGAGCGGATACGCCGCAAGCGGCGCCAGAGGACCCTGGTTCCAGGCCACGATCTCCTCAAACAGCTCACAGACGGTGATCCGTGCGCCTTGCCCCACCGCATCAAGCGTCGCACGCAGCGTATAGCCCATCCCAAGACCTCCGATCAGGATGCGTGGCGCGGCGCAATCAATTTGGTCACAAACAAGCGTTGCCAACCGCCGTTCTGAGGCTGAGGTCTGGCTTGACATCAGCTCCCAGCCGTTGAAACGAATATCAAACACAGCTCCTCTCTGACGCAGAACGATCTGGTCACCTTGGGACGTTTGGACAAATGCGCGGCGTAGCCAATATTCATTTTTGGTAACTTCCGTGGGGTCCTCATGCATATCATTTTCCCTATATTTAGTTTTAAATTAAATAAAGATATTAACAGTTTCTGGCGGTTTGAGCGTCAGATTTACGTCTGTCTTTTGGTCTGAATGCAACCCAGATTGATAATCTAAATCTGCTGGTTTGCGCCCGAGAACCGACGCCCTGTCCACCGCGTTTGCCCCAGAGCAAACATCGCCAAAAACCCCGGTAATGACAATCCCTTTCAGTCGTAGATGGACCATAAAGGGTTGGCCCAATCTGTTCTCACTATATCGACCACCTCGCTTATTTTATCTTTAACAGCGACGTAGCCGACAAATATTGCCAGACAGTCCCAAGAGCCGTGTGACGCTTTATAATGCAGTCTCAAGAGAAAATCGCGGGCAGCTATATGCTGCCGGATTTTGCAAATACTAGTCTTCCGGCACGGCGACCTGGATCTTTGGTCGTCTCTCTGTCCGACGCAAAAGGCTCAAGGCTGAAGGATCGCATTTTCCCACTCTTTCAAAAACCGGCGCTTTTTCAGTTTATCCAGATAGACCAACAAGCCCGGTCCCATCCGAATTGGCCGCAACGATGTATTAGACGCCAGCGGGTCGCGGTTGATGTCGGGAAAAGGATAATCGTCTCTGCTCTCGTCCAGCCACGCCGCACGGATCAGATGATCTATAAATTGGCCCGCAAGGGCTGGCCTTTGGGCTGTTGTCGGAATCAGTACGGTGCGCAGCATCACCGTGGTGAAGTCCTGCGGAGTAACAATATGGATATTCGCTTTTGCGTCCCGACGCGCCATCGCATAACTGCCCAATACATTATAAGCCACCGCAATCTTTCCACTACTCACATCGTCAATCATCGCACCAGAACAACAATACAGCTGAATATCAAGATGCCCCATCACCTCAGCGAGGCGCCAGAAGGTTTCCGAAGTGCGCGCATCCTGAGTGGCAAATAGATACCCCAAGCCACTGCTGCGCACGTCGTATGTGCCGACACGACCCCGAAACAAGTCTGGATAGTCACGCAAGACCGAAATCAGATCTTGCCGGGTCTGTGGCACGGGCAGATTAGCAAAGGCCTTGGCCGACAGCACAATTGCTGCGGGCTCTTGCGTAAAGGCAAACACGTGGTCGCGCCATTTACCCCACTCCGGTAACAAATCGGTTTCAGTGGACCGATGTGGCAGCGCCAAACCGTCATTGGCCAGTTTGGTTTGCAGATCCATGGCACTGGATACAGCAATATCATACGGGGCCTGTTCATCCTGCAGCGCCCGCATCAATTCGGTTGAACTGACCGCATGGTAGGCCACGGCAACCTTGGGGTTTTCCGCCTGAAAACTCAGGATCAGCGGCGCAAAAAGGTCGATGTCTGCCGTCGATAGAATACGCAGAGTTACGGGCTGTGCGGCATTGCTGGCAAAGTTTTGCCGGTGTTCGATCTCAAAGCTATGGGCTGATGGGGCCACACAAACAGCGAAGACTGCTAGGACAAGGGAAACGATATCGAGACGCATGCGCCGACTCCATCTGGATTGTTTACAATTTTAAGATCACCGCCATGGGCACGCACCACCTCGTCTACGATGGTCAGACCAAGGCCAGACCCAACGATTCCTGTGACATTAGCGCCTCGGGCAAAGCGCTTGGTCAGTCCCGCAGCGCCACTTTGTGGAAATCCAAGCCCCTGATCGTGGAACGACAAGGTCACCGAAGTTATCTGGCAGACCAATTCAACTGTAACCCGGCTATCCATTGGCGAGTATTTAATCGCGTTGTCCAACAAATTGCGTACGGCGTTCTGGATCAAAATGGCATCACCCAAAATTTGCGCAGGGCCAGTCTCATTATACGTGAGCTCAATGTCTTTTAATTCAGCCACCGCTTTCAGCCGATCTGCGGTCTCGCCGACCAAAGCGGCCAGATTAATCTGGCTCTGTTCAAGGTGATCCGTGCGAAAAGTAACCATCGCATGATCCAAAAGCTGGCCTGCTGCCCGAGAGCTGTCATCTATCGCTCGGATCATTTCTTTCAGTGAGGCGCGGTTTTCATCTTTTTCAACCCGGCGAAGGGTAATTTCGGCCTGCGCCCGCACTGTGGCCAGCGGTGTCCGTACCCGATGTGCCGCTTCTGCAATAAAATCCTCGGATCGGGTCAGGGATGTTTTCAGCCGTTCGATAAACTGGTTAAGCGATTTTACCAGCGGCACCATTTCAGCGGGAACTCTGTCGGTGACGGGGCGCAAATCCCTTGGACCCCGTCGTGACACCGCGCCTGCCAACCGCCTGAGCGGCCCAACGGTGGATTGTGCTGAGACCAATGCGAGTACTGCCGAAATAGCAAAAAAACCGCCTCCGAACACCATGGCCATACGTGAGATTTCCTCCAGCGTCTGATCCTGACCATTGCGGGTTTGGGCCACCGAGACCCGCAATTCAATCGGCTGGTTCTCCAAGGCCAGCCGCCTCGAGGCGGTGACCACTCGGATTTCCCGATCTTGATAAGTCTGCGTACTGAATATCGGACTGCCAGTATTTTGGATTGATGTAGGGTTCGGCAGGTCTGCATATCCGGTCAGAAAAACACTATTTTTATCAATACGGTAAAAAACCCGATCATCGCTGAGGTTGCTCAGCATGGAAAACGCCGAATAGGGAATATCAACGGTAAGTTCACCTTGTTGAATTGCCGAAGCATCTAGTATCGATGTCACCGATGCCATCAGAATGTTATCTTGCGACTGCTCGGCCAACTGTTGGGCAAAACTTCGGACTATAAAAACCAACAGAAGTGTCAAAAGGGCGGCGTTGCTCAGTAATTGCAGAGAAAGTCGTCGACGGATCGATCCTGCGGCCTTGAGTTCGGCACTCATGCGAGGCTTAGCCGATAACCCAGCCCTCGCACTGTTATGATCCGCACATTGCTGTCTTCGATATGCTTGCGCAATCGGGCAACATAGACCTCGATTGCGTTTTCCGACACGTCTTCGTTATAGGAAAATAATCGGTCCACCAACTTGGATTTCGAAAAAATTTGTTCCGGAGCGTTAAAGAAAACTTCTAGCAACCGCAGTTCCTTATTGCGCAGGGCCGTGGCGGCGCCGTTCAAAGTGACGGTGCCCGCCAAAGCGTCAAATTCCACATTTCCGAATCGCTTACAATTGCTCGCACCCCCACCCTGACGGCGTAAAACAGCCCGGCATCGGGCCTCTAATTCGGAAAAATCAAACGGTTTGGTGATATAATCATCCGCCCCCAAGTCCAAAACACCCACCCGATCAGACACCTCGGAGCGCGCGGTTAAAACAATCACAGGTGTTTTTCCGGCACTGGCACGATAGCGCCGTAAAAACCGTCGGCCATCCCCGTCAGGCAACATAATATCCAGTAATATCATGTCATAAGATGTGGTCGCCACGTAATCTGATGCAAGGGATAAATTGCTCGCATGGTCAACGATATGACTATCCAAAGACAACCTATCACAGATCGCCTTCGCCAGTTGCTCATTGTCTTCTACCAAAAGAAACCGCATGTGCGTGATGCTCCGATTATGGGGCGTGACAGGTCTGTGTCAGGTTGTTGTGTTTTGTACCACCTCATGGGCGCGAATCCGCGTCCATGTCAAATGGGAGGATAATATGACAGGTTTTAATCTTGGCCGGCGGACCATGTTGATGGCGGCGGCGGCATCTCTGAGCTTGGGCACGGCGGGTTTCGCCGGTGGCCATGAGGTCGTGAACAGCATTCACTTTTTGATTCCAGGCGGCGCCGGTGGCGGTTGGGATGGTACGGCGCGCGGCACAGGCGAAGCCTTGACCAAGGCGGGTCTTGTCGGTTCTGCCTCTTATGAGAATATGTCTGGCGGCGGCGGCGGCAAGGCAATCGGCTATATGATCGAAAATGCTGACAGCCAACACGGCACATTAATGGTCAACTCGACACCAATTGTCATCCGGTCACTGACCGGCGTGTTTCCACATAATTTTCGTGATCTGACGTTGGTGTCTGGCACAATTGGGGATTATGCAGCCCTCGTGGTTCATAAAGACAGCCCGATCAATTCGATGACGGATTTGGTTGCGGCCTATAACAGCGACATGTCCGGCACAGCCATTGGCGGTGGTTCGGTCCCCGGCGGTATGGATCATCTGGTTGCCGCAATGGTGATGCAGGCGGCCGGTGCAGATCCGACAGCTGTAAAATACATCCCCTATGATACTGGCGGACCAGCGATGGCTGCTCTGTTGTCTGGTGAGATCAAGGCTCTATCAACAGGGTTTTCCGAAGCGGTCGATATGGCCAAGGCCGGTGAAGTCAAAATCATCGGTGTGACCTCGGACGCACGGGTGGATGCCTTTGGCGACGCACCGACCATGAAAGAGCAAGGTATTGACGCAAATTTTGTCAACTGGCGCGGGTTCTTTGGAGCCCCCGGTCTGCCTGCAGACAAACTGGCCGCTTATCAGGATGCGATTGCAAAAATGTATGAGACCCCCGAGTGGGAAGCCGTACGCGCGCGCAACGGCTGGGTCAACATCCACAACCCTGGTGCCGATTTCCAATCATTCCTCGAAAACCAAGAACAGGTGATCGGCGATCTGATGAAAAAACTGGGCTTCCTTTGAGCCTTTGACCGACCTAATTGCATCCGGCCTTAGGCCGGGTGCAACTTCTCTGAAAGGAGATCCCGATGACGCTGGATCGTTGGATCGCGCTCATAATTTTGCTGATCTGTCTGTGTTATGGCTATCAAGCATTTTTTATCATGGATTTAGGCCTGCCGCCATTTATGCAGCGTAACCCGGTTTGGCCAAGCACCTTCCCAAAACTGTTGGCGGTGATGGGCATCATGGTCTCTGCAGCAATCTTGCTCGGACTTGAGAAATCTGACCAAACCCCAGCCGAGGGCGATATCAATTATCGGGCTTTAGGTCAGTATAAAACCGGGCAAGCACTGGCACTTTTGAGCCTAATGGTCGCCTATGCTGTCTTGCTACGCCCAGCCGGGTTTTTATTTTCGACAGCCGGATTTTTGATCCTTGGGGCCGTAGTTTTGGGCGAGCGGAAGTTTCAATACCTGATCCCGATCGCCGTTCTGGCTGCTGGGTCTGTTTGGTATTTGGTACAGGTTGTTTTGGGAATTTTTCTACGCCCGTGGCCTTTTTTTCTGGGAATAGGATAAGCGCATGATCGAAGGATTTATGATCGGCCTGTCGACGGCGTTTTCTATAACCAATCTTCTGATGGTGGTCGGTGGCTGCCTGATCGGGACGTTTATTGGGATGCTGCCCGGGCTTGGTCCGATGTCGATCATTGCCATCATGATCCCGGTGGCGATTTCTATTGGGGACCCGTCCACCGCTCTGATTTTACTGGCGGGAGTTTATTATGGAGCAATTTTTGGCGGCTCTACCTCGTCAATTTTGATCAATGCGCCGGGTGTAGCCTCAACCGTCGCCACCAGCTTTGACGGCTATCCTCTGGCGCGACAGGGCAAAGCTGGCAAAGCCCTGACCGTGGCCGCAATCGCATCCTTTTGTGGCGGCACCATCGGGGCTGTTTTATTAATGATCTTTGCCCCGATGCTGGCCTCGGTGGCCTTGCTGTTCCACTCTGCAGAATATTTTGCCCTGATGGTCGTCGGCCTGTCGGCAATTGCAGCTTTTGCCGGTACCGGACAAGTGGGCAAAGCTGCCCTAATGACCATTCTAGGTCTTATTATGGCCACTGTGGGCGAAGGTGCGATGTTCAACCTGCCGCGTTTCACAATGGGAATCATGGATTTACAATCAGGTTTTGGCTTTATCACTCTGGCGATGGCAATGTTTGCTCTGCCCGAAGCGCTCTATCTGGTTCTGGATCCAACGCGGTCAAAATCCGGTGACAGCGGCAGCAGTGGCGAGATCAAAGATCTGCGTATAACCCACAGTGAAGCCCGCGCCATTGCACCAGTGATCGGTCGCCAGTCAATCCAGGGATTTTTGATCGGTGTTCTGCCAGGCGCCGGGGCGACCATAGCCAGTTTTCTCGGCTATGCCGTCGAACGCAATATCGCGCCAAAAGACGAGCAATCACAGTTTGGCAAGGGATCGTTGAAAGGGCTGGCCGCACCGGAAAGCGCCAATAACGCGGCTTGTACCGGATCTTTTGTGCCACTTTTAACACTGGGCATACCCGGATCGGGAACAACGGCGATATTGCTCGGGGCGCTGATTGCGCTGAACGTATCACCGGGGCCACGTTTGATGGTCGATCAACCACAGATTTTCTGGTCAGTGATTATCTCGATGTATCTTGGCAATCTGATTTTGCTGGTACTGAACCTGCCTCTGATCCCCTATATTGCCAAAGTGCTCTTGGTGCCGCGTAACTATTTGATTCCGTTCATCCTGTTTTTCACCTTAATGGGCGCCTATATCGGCCAAAACAACGCAACTGAACTTTTGATCCTCGTGGGCTTTGGGGTCTGTGCAACGGTGCTACGATTTGCCAAATATCCTCTGGCGCCGCTGTTAATCGGGTTTATTCTCGGCCGGATGATGGAAGACAACTTTGCCAGATCGATGCAGCTTTATGATGGTATCAACTTTATAGTGGCACGCCCCATGACGATGGGCTTGTTGTTTATCGCAGCAGTTCTTGTTGTCCTGCCAAGTTATCGCGCACGTTTGCAAGCGGCGCGCGCAGCAAAAAGGGATTAACTGAGCCGTCCCTACAAGTCCTGTCCTAACAAACCGTCAAAAAGACTATCAACTGACAACGGATACCAGCGCTTAGAAAATTTTCATAAAAAGTCCGCAGGGGCCGTGGAAGCACTCCGTGGCAAAAATTTATGCGGAGTGCCTCACGCGGCCTTACAGAGATTTAACTCCAAGGCCTGAGAGGTAAAATTGCAGTTCAGACAGATACGCTGAGCCACGCGTATTTATCAGTCTTCTGCTCTGGCCTCAGCACGGGATTTCCCCGAAACGTCTTGGGCCAGTGTCGCCGCCATAAACGCATCCAAATCACCGTCCAAGACACCTTTGGTGTCAGAGGTCTCATGCCCGGTGCGCAGGTCCTTGACCATCTGATAAGGCTGCAGCACATAGGATCGGATCTGATTGCCCCAGCCGGCATCCCCCTTGCTTTCATGGGCGTCATTGATGGCGGCGTTGCGCCGGTCCAACTCCATTTGATAAAGCCGCGATTTCAGCGCTTTCATGGCGATGTCACGGTTCTGGTGTTGGGATTTTTCCGAACTTGTCACCACGATGCCAGTGGGGTGGTGGGTGATGCGCACTGCAGAATCAGTGGTGTTGACGTGCTGTCCCCCAGCCCCGGAGGAACGGTAGGTATCAATCCGGATATCGGCGGGGTTAACCTCGACCTCGATATTGTCATCGACCACTGGATAAATCCAAACCGAGCAAAATGAAGTGTGGCGCTTGGCGGCGCTGTCAAACGGTGAAATGCGCACCAACCGGTGCACACCACTTTCTGATTTCAGCCACCCGTAAGCATTCAAACCACTGATTTTATAAGTGACGGACTTGGTCCCCGCCTCTTCACCCGGGGTCTCGGATTGCATGTCTACGTTATAGCCGCGCTTTTCGGCCCAGCGCACATACATCCGCGCCAGCATAGCGGCCCAGTCACAGCTCTCGGTGCCCCCGGCCCCCGAATGGATCTCAAGAAACGTATCATTGCTGTCAGCCTCGCCGTTGAGCAAGGCCTCAAGTTCTTTTTCAGCCGCAGTCAAGGCCAGTGCCATCAGGCTTTCTTCGGCTTCGGCGACAACCTCTTCATCGCCCTCCATCTCGCCCAATTCAATCAGTTCGACCGTGTCAGACAAGTCTTGCTTGATAGATTTATGCGTGGCCATCGCATCAACCAGAACCTGCCGCTCACGCATTAATTTTTGGGCTTTTGCCGCATCACTCCACAGATCGGGATCCTCGACACGAGCGTTAAACTCTTCGAGCCGATGCTCGGCAGTGTCCCAATCCATTCGCTGACCCAACAGAAGCAAAGATTTTTCAATCTCTGCGATGGTGTTTTGCAGATCTGCGCGCATCAGATGGTCCTTGATCGTTCAAATGTCATGACGCGGTGATAAACCAGCCGCGCGGTCTCGACAAGGTCAGTACAGCCCACCCGAGCTCATTGAGCCAAAACTGGCCTTCGGCTCAAGCCGCTGGTCAAGTTCGGTTTCGGGATCAGCCCCCGTCGCTCCCTCGGGATCGTTTAGAGGAACAGACACTTGTGGCGCAGAAGTTGGCGGCGCCTCCGGATCGTCTGCGTCTGTCAACAACCCCAAACCTTCATCCATCACGCCCACTTCAAAATCGCCACCCATGGCAAACCCGCCATCAAAGGCCACACCAAAAATCGGATCCTCCCCATCGCGAAAAAATTCCGCAACCACGTTATCCCCCTCAGCATCATCGGCCAGACGGGCGCCGTTAAAGCGATCAATATTTATGAAGGTGCCCCCTTCAGGTACCTTGAAATCGCCACCACCAAACACTTCGATCGCCTCAGTCATAAAAGTCTGAAATACGGGTCCGCACATGCTGCCACCGTAAGACCCCTTGGCCAAAGACCGAGGCTGGTCATATCCGATATAACACCCGGCAACAATATTAGAGGTAAAGCCGGTAAACCAGACGTCGCGCGCATCATTGGTGGTGCCAGTTTTTCCCGCCACCGGTACCGATAGGTCAATTACCCCCTGCGCCGTGCCCCGCGTGATCGTGCCTTCCATCATCGAAGTCAGTTGATAGGCGGTAATTGCATCCATCACCCTTTCCCGATCCGATACAATCTGCGGCCCCAACATCTCACCCAGACGGGCATCCCCACAGTCAAGGCACCGTCGCTGGTCATGCCGGTAAACTGTGTTGCCATACCGATCCTGCACCCGGTCAATCAAAGTAGGCTGTACCCGCTCTCCACCATTTGCAAACATCGCGTAGGCGGATACCACACGGTAAAGCGTGGTTTCCTGCGCCCCCAACGCATTGGCAAGAAACCGGTCCATGTGATCGTAGACGCCAAATCTCTCGGCGTAATCCGCAATCAGATCCAACCCCATTTCACGCGCCAACCGCACCGTCATCAGGTTGCGCGACTGCTCAATACCGGTTCGCAGCGGCGTGGCACCATAAAACTTGGTAGACGAATTTTTTGGCGACCAGACCCCTTGAGGCGTGTTCACTTCGATCGGCGCATCAATCACAATCGTGGCGGGTGAATAGCCGCTGTCCAACGCAGCAGCATAGACAAAGGGCTTGAAATTAGACCCCGGCTGGCGCTTGGCCTGGGTCGCACGGTTGAAAACAGAATGCTGATAGCTAAAGCCACCCTGCATCGCGACCACCCGGCCGTTGTTGACATCCATCGCGACAAAAGCACCCTGGATTTCGGGAATTTGCCGCAAACTCCAACGCAGGAAACTACCGTCGGCATCACGGGTCATCTTACGCACCAAAACCACATCCCCGACGCTGAGAAGATCGCCCGCCGATTTCGCTGCGGGTCCAACTTTACCATTTTCGCGCTTTTTGGCCGCCCAACGGACGTCTTTGGCAACAATCCAATGACCGTCTTCATCCTCTTCGACACCTTCGATGCCGACACGGGCGTTCTGCTTGCTCACCATCAAAACAACCGCAGGACGCCATTTATGTGTTAAAAACACATCCCGACTTATCTGAGTTTTCGCCAGCGCCGCGCGCCACTTTGCTTCGTCGTTCAACTCAGAGGGGTCAATCGTTAAGCCGCTGCCACGCCAAACACCACTGGCGCGGTCATACTCCTCTAACTGGCGTTGTAGGGCCTTGGCTGCCACCTGCTGCATCTGTCGGTCAATTGTCGCACGGACCGTAAAGCCGCCTGAAAAGAACTCACCCTCACCAAAATCTCGGCTCAATTGTCGCCGGATTTCATCGGTAAAATAATCCCGCGGCGGCAGGGCAGCTTTAAAGCCTTCGAAATCGCCATTTTGCACCGAGCGCAGTGGCAGGCTGCGTTCTACCTCATAGGTCGCTTGTGAAATATAACCGTTCTCAAACATTTCCTTCAGCACAAAATTGCGTCGGTTGGTTACCCGCTCTTTACGCCGAACCGGATGGAAATCGCTTGGCGCTTTCGGCAATGAGGCCAGAAACGCGGCCTCGTGCGGGACCAATTCGTCTAGCGTTTTGTTGAAATAGGTTTGCGCCGCAGCCGTCACCCCATAGGAGTTTTGCCCGAGAAAAATCTCGTTCAGATAAAGCTCCAGAATACGCTCTTTGTTTAAAGTATTCTCCAGCCGCGTCGCCAGAATGATCTCTTTGATCTTGCGTTCGGCGCGCCGGTCGCCCGACAGCAGGAAATTCTTCATCACCTGCTGGGTGATCGTAGACGCACCGCGCACATTGCGCCCCTTTGAACGCACAGCATCAATGGCCGCCGACAGAATGCCACGTGCATCATAGCCTTTATGAGAATAGAAATTCTTGTCTTCTGCGGAAATAAATGCCTGTTTTATCAGATCCGGGATTTTGTCAGACGCCGTAAACAAACGTCGCTGTTTGGCAAATTCGTCAATGATATTACCTTCTGTGGAATAAATTCGGCTAATCGTGGCAGGTTTATATTGCGCCAAAGAGGCATGGCTTGGCAGGTCACGTCCATACATCCAGAACACCGCTCCGATGGTCAAAGCCATCATCATCACGGCCAAGGTGACAGCGCTGAAAATCGCGCCGAATACAGAGAAAATAAATCTGAGCACATCGCCCTCTGTTATTGTTGAGGCCCCTTATAGGCAGGCAAACTCCAAGCGTCAAAACACAAGCGCAACAAATCGCCGACGCCGAAGCATTAATCGTCTTCGCCGGCCTCAGCTGGCCGATGACCCGCAGGTTTTTTATTGATCAAGATCAACCCCAGGCAAACAAGCCCGAGTGCGATATAGATTTCCGGTCCGATCTGCTCACCAAGAAACAACCATCCCATAATTACAGCAAAGACCGGCGACAGGAAACTAAACGAGGCGACACCCGAGGTAGGATATTGTTTAAGCAGCCAAAACCATGCCAGAAACCCAAAACAGGCAACCGCAGTGGATTGAAAGAGCAATCCGGCAATATGAATCTCCTGCAGGTCGCGCAACGCCGGCCCAAAGCCCGCAGACACCAATAAAAGCACCGGGGCAGAGACAGCCAATTGCCACAACAGCTGCTGTTCTGGTAAAATTTGCGCCAAACGCGTGGTGCGGGCTGTCAACGCGATGCCAGCCCAGCACCATGCCGCCGCAAGCGTTGCCAGGTCACCAACCCAAGAAGCCTGCTGACCCTCTGAGCGGTTGCCAATCGCCCAAATCACCCCCGCCGTCGCCAGCACCAGGCCCAACACGGACGCGCCTTGCAGGCGCCCGCCTGGCAAATAAAAATGTCCCGCCAATGCCAGCCACACGGGCATGGTATAGAAAATAATGCCGACGCGCGACACGGTGGTAAGATCAAGCGCTATAAATAATAAGACAAACTCAAGTGCAAACAACAGCCCGATGCCGATCCCCGAACGCAGCACATGCCGGGACAAGACAATCGGCTTGCCAGTCAGACGCATCCAACCAAGCAGAACGAAAAGCGCCAACACAGATCTGATGCCAGCCGAAAAGACCGGTTGAAACCCGCCATTGGTTATCTTGATCACAACCTGATTAAAGGCCAGCAAAAGCGCAAAGCCCACCAACATGATCACACCGGCAAAATCTAGTTTGTCTTTTTTTGACATCGACGCACAGGACAGCAGCTCCGGCACAAGGTCAAGCGTTTAACACGGATGTCATAACACCACTATTCTCAGAGCGATGCACTCCGCTTGTTCTACACGGCGCCAGCGGGGTCTGTCAGTGGTAATCAGGTCTGGAAAGACTGAGCGATACCGGCTAACGTTTGGGAAGGTTTTTTGATTTCAAGACTTGCGGTCCTCGATTTTACATCATCCAATAGAAACCGAACACAACCCTTATCAAGGTTATATTATGACAAAGTATTTTGTGTATGACGTTTTCACCGACAGCCGTTTTGGCGGCAATCCACTGGCAATAATCCCCGATGCTGCGGACGTGCCTGAGGGCGATTTTCAACGCATTGCCCGCGAATTTAATTTTTCAGAAACAACCTTTGTTCTGCCACCGGACAACCCCGATCACACCGCGAAAATTCGGATATTTTCGCCCTTATCAGAACTTCCCTTTGCCGGTCATCCAACCATCGGCACTGCGATCGCGCTGGCCCGACAGGGGCTCGGGCCGCACATGACCCTCGAGCTTGGGGTCGGGCCCATCGCCTGTCACGCCACTAAGCAGAGCGCCCGATTTAGCACGCAGGTGCCTCTCAAGATACTGGTCGAACCTCAGGTGGCTGATGTAGCAGATGTGCTTGGTCTCACCGTATCGGATATCGTTTTGCACACCCATCGACCCACAACCGCCACTTTAGGTATCCAGTTCACGATAACCGAAGTCCGTGATCGCACCACGCTTTCATCCGCCAAGCCCAACATTGAGGCGTTGCGGCGCTTTGCCACAAAATATCCCCATGCCGGTCGATTTGCCCAGCATGTCTATACCCGCGGTGACGGGGTTATTTTCGCACGCATGTTTGATCCGTTAGATAATATCCCCGAAGATGCCGCCACTGGCAGTGCCGCGGCGACCTTGGGCGCCTTGCTCGTCAAATGCACGTCAGCGCCACAAGAGTTTATTATCCGTCAAGGCGACGACATGGGCCGCCCCAGCTGCATAGAGGTCGACGCCCAGGTCGAACAGGTCACCATTGGCGGCAGCGCTGTTGCGGTGATGGAGGGGCAGTTGTTGTAAATGCATGGCGCGGCGAAAGGCAGATAATCGGGTGTCAGCACCCTTGCGTTTTGCGCGAGCGGCGCAGCCGAGCCGTCGCATTTTTGTAAGGCGCGGCGGTATTGAGTTGGATCATCCGCCCCATTGTGTGTTTGCCATACCAAAGCTGTCCGTACAGTTGGGCGTTGCTACGGATATTCACTTGATCCACAATCCGGATTTTCGCAGCGTCCAGAGCCGATAGCAAACTGGGATAGTCCAGATCTGCGTAATCGGCATAGAACTTTTGCGCCAGTTGACCCAATTGGTTCCATTTATAACCTGTCTCGGGGAACTCAATTGCGCGCCCGGCCTCTGAATAGTCCAACCACTTCAGCACCAGCGTATTCCAACCGATCAGATAGGCAACCAAGTCACTCGTGCTCATCAAGCTGCCTTTTGCGTGGCCATCCAAAGATGCACGCCGCACATACGAGCGAGGCATGGCGCGCAGTTCTGACATCAAAGCTTCAAAACTGCGCTCAATCGCGGCGCGCAAGTCATCTTTATGGGCTGGCACTGCCATGTCAAAAAGTCTTTCTTTGCGCGTTGCTCAGAACAGCCGAGTCCAGAGCTTTTATACTAGGCTGCTTTTGAGGCCGATTTGCGGCGCGGCGGCCCATTTCGGCGCCGACGCGGCCCACCGCCTGAGGGTTTACCACCCGACGGTTTACCACCCCGCGGCCCACCACCGCGCTGCTTGGGTTTTGCCCCCGGCGTTGGCAATGCTTCCCACGGGCGCCCGGAGGCCACTGGAATGGACGTTTTCATTGCTTTTTGGATCGCCTTCAATTCGTCCATCTCTTCGGGCGAACAAAAGGCAATCGCCGCACCATCAGCGCCGGCGCGCGCCGTACGACCGATCCGGTGCACATAATTTTCCGGCACATTGGGCAGATCATAGTTATACACATGGCGCACGGCGGGGATATCAAGCCCCCTTGCCGCAACATCCGTCGCCACCAAAACCTTGATTTCGCCGGCTTTAAAGGCCGCAATCGCGCGGTCGCGCTGGCCTTGGCTTTTATTACCGTGGATAGATCCTGCAACAAAACCTTTTGCTGTCAGAAGCTTCATCAGTTTTTCGGACCCGTGTTTGGTGCGCCCAAACACCAGCGCCAACTCGTCGCGATGTTTGTCTAACAACTCAATCAACAGCGATGTTTTTTCAGATTTTGCGATAAAATGAACCGACTGAACGATGCGGTCAACCGCTTTACCGGGGGGGTTCACCTCAACCCGCTTGGGGTTCTTGAGATAGCTCTGCGCCAGTTCGTTCATCTGTTTGGGCATCGTCGCCGAAAACAGCATGGTTTGGCGCTGTGCCGGCAAAACGCTGGCGATACGGCGCAGCGCGTGAATGAACCCCAGATCCAGCATTTGATCGGCCTCGTCGAGGACCAGAAAACTGGTGTCGGCCAAGCTCAGAGCGCGCCGGTCCAGCAGATCGATCAACCGGCCAGGGGTTGCAACCAAAAGATCCGTGCCTCTTTGCAGACGCTTAATTTGCATGTTGATTGACGCACCACCGACCACCAAAGCCACTTTCAACGGTGTTTTATGCGCCAGTTGGGTCAAGGTATCACTGATCTGTTTGGCCAGTTCGCGCGTTGGAGCCAGCACCAGCCCCCGCGCCGTTTTTGGCCCCGGCATGGAATTTATTGCCAGCATCTGGGTCACCAATGGCAGGCCAAACGCTGCGGTCTTACCGCTTCCGGTTTGCGCCAAACCCATGACGTCACCCCCATCCAGCGCGATCGGGATCGCATGGCTCTGGATCGGGGTTGGTTCGGTGATACCCAGTTCATTCAAACGGCCAACCAGTTTTTCTGGCAGGCCCATCATTTCAAATTGCGTCAAAATACTTCCTCTCAGACCTCACGCAAAGCGCAGGGCCAATGTGTTCTATCCGCCTTGCCTTGCGCAAAGCAGCATGGTGCGACACAACCTGACTGACAGGTGGACCACATTGTCCAACTGCTGAAGTTGCGCTTGTGCCCACGCGTGATTTTGGGAACGCTGCGATACTCCTTGTAAGGCCGTGGGCTCCAACTTTGCGGATCGGCCTGTCAACTGCTCACGCGGCAGGAAACATCGCTGGGCGGTATGTGCGCCATTACATGTTAAAAGTCAACAACCATCCCGCATGACAGTTAACATATGCCACGCAAGGGGGGGTTTACTGATCTGACAAATACCATAAAAAGGATGAAGGAATATCGGAACATATCAATGTCAGACACAATGATCAGCCGCTGCGAAGCCAAAAGCCTCAGAATGACCGGGCCGCGTAAAATTATCGCAACCGTGCTTGATGCGGCCGATGATCATCCAGATGTTGATGAACTTTATGCCCGGGCCGCGGCTGTGGACAAGCGCATTTCGCTGGCCACCGTCTACCGAACCGTAAAGCTGTTTGAAGAGGCCGGCATCCTTGACAGGGTCGACTTCGGAGACGGGCGGTCACGCTATGAAAGCGCAGAACGGGCGCATCACGATCATCTTATAGACCTAAACTCTGGCGCGGTGATTGAATTTGTGGACCCCGAGATCGAAGCCTTGCAAGAACAAATCGCCCAGCGCTTGGGGTACCGTCTTAAAGGCCACAAATTGGAACTATACGGCGTACCACTCAAGAAATAAACTTGCTCTCGAGGGGGCGCTGCCATAAGGCTGACAACGTTCCACTTTCGCATCGACGTTGGTACGCGGCAATAAAAGTCCAACCCCTCATTTATTCTGAGTATATTCATGGAAAACCTGCGTGCCATCGCTCTTATGGTTCTATCGATGGCTGGATTTGCCGTTGAAGACATGCTGATCAAATATATAGCGCTTGAAATGCCAACGGGGCAGTTTTTGATGCTGATCGGCGCCGGTGGGGCGCTGATATTTACGCTGATGGCATGGAAGCAAGGCCAAGCCGTTTTGTCGGCAGACTTCCTGCGACCGACAATCATCATCCGCAATCTGGGTGAGGTCATTGGTACTTTGGGCTTCGTCACCGCGCTGGTGCTAACACCTCTGTCCAGCGCATCAGCCATCCTGCAGGCCACACCGCTTGCGGTCACATTGGGGGCAGCGCTGTTCCTAAAGGAAGCCGTGGGCTGGCGACGCTGGAGCGCAATATTAATCGGCTTTGGTGGAGTCGTCGCCGTGATCCGGCCAGGCCTTGACGGATTTCAGCCAGCATCACTGTTTGCCGTTCTGGGGGTGATCGGGCTGGCGACACGCGACGTGGCAACGCGGGCCACGCCGGCAGAGATATCTTCTTTGGTTCTCTCGGCTCACGGGTTTGGGATGTTGGTTCCGGCCGGGGCAGTGCTGCTGTGGATCCGTGGCGGCGCGATCGCCCCCTCAGCACAGGGCTACAGTCTTTTATTCGCCGCGCTGATCATCGGCGTCAGTGCCTATTACGCGCTGACGCTATCAATGCGTTTAGGTGATGTGGCAGTGGTCACCCCATTTCGCTATGTCCGACTGGTATTTGCATTATTTATTGGTGTGACTGTCTTTCACGAACAGCCCGATGTCTGGACCCTGAGCGGCGCAGCCATAATTATACTATCAGGTCTCTATACATTTTTCCGCGAACGCCAGTTGGGTTTGAAAACCCGCGGCTGAGACCAGAATTTTACAAATGTGACATGATAGCGCTAACATAGACGGTTCCATATTGGGTGGGGCTCTGCTAGAAGCCGCCAAGACACTTTTTGCAATTTAGGGGCATTACATGAGCATTATCATCGATATTCACGGGCGCGAAATCCTCGACAGCCGTGGCAATCCTACCGTCGAAGTCGATCTGTTGCTCGAAGATGGCACTATGGGGCGCGCCGCAGTGCCTTCTGGGGCATCGACAGGCGCCCATGAGGCCGTTGAAAAACGTGATGGAGACGCCGACCGCTTTCTTGGCAAGGGCGTGCAGGGCGCGGTTGCGTCGGTGAATGGCGAGATTGCCGAGGCGCTCGTTGGGATGGATGTCACGGAACAGCAATCCATCGACGCTGCAATGATCGAGTTGGATGGCACGGCAAACAAATCTCGCTTAGGGGCCAATGCAATCTTGGGCGTATCTTTAGCTGCGGCAAAAGCCGCTGCTGATTTCACCACACAGCCGCTGTTTCGCTACGTAGGCGGCACTTCGGCGCGAATTCTCCCGGTACCAATGATGAATATTATCAATGGTGGCGAACATGCCGACAACCCCATCGACATTCAGGAATTCATGATCATGCCCGTGGCCGCCCCCACATTGCGCGATGCTGTGCGTATGGGGTCGGAAGTGTTTCACACGCTAAAAAAAGAACTCTCAACAGCAGGGCTGTCCACCGGCATTGGCGATGAGGGCGGTTTTGCCCCCAACCTGAGTTCAACCCGGGTCGCACTGGATTTCATTCTCAAATCCATTGAGAAAGCGGGCTATAGGCCGGGTGAAGACATTTATTTGGCGCTGGATTGTGCCGCAACAGAATATTACCGCGACGGCAAATACGAAATGACAGGCGAGGGAACATCGCTCTCGTCTGATCAAAACGTTGCCTATCTTGCCAGTTTGGTGGCTGATTACCCGATCATCTCGATCGAGGATGGCATGGCCGAGGATGATTGGGATGGATGGAAAGCTCTGACAGCCGCCATCGGCCACGGCACACAACTGGTCGGCGACGATCTGTTTGTGACCAACCCAACGCGGCTGGCGCGGGGAATCGCGGAAGGCAGCGCCAATTCAATGTTGGTCAAAGTCAACCAAATCGGCAGCCTCTCAGAAACCTTGAAAGCGGTGGATATGGCGCATCGGGCCGGGTTTACCAACGTCATGTCACACCGCTCGGGTGAGACCGAAGACACCACTATTGCCGACTTGGCCGTGGCCACCAATTGTGGCCAGATCAAAACCGGCTCACTGGCACGCTCTGACCGGCTGGCGAAATACAACCAGTTGATCCGTATCGAAGAGATGCTGGGTGAAAGCGCCGAATATGCCGGTCGCGCGGTCTTAATGCGCTAAAGCGCACCTTTAAAACGCCAGCGTCCAAGGATGTACTTCCGACGGCGTTGGCCCTCTTACCGATCGCCCCAGTTGCAACCCAGCGGCAGGCTGGACCTTGTGGCGATGCCCAAGCGCCGTTATGACCGGCGCATCCTCCCGCAAGATAAAAGGCTTTTTGTATGATTCCCCGCTATTCCCGCCCCGACATGGTTGCCATCTGGTCGCCCGAGACAAAGTTCCGCATCTGGTACGAGATCGAAGCTCACGCATGTGATGCACAGGCCGATCTGGGCGTGATCCCGCGCGCCAATGCCGAGGCGGTTTGGAAAGCCAAAGACGTCACATTCGATGTGGCGCGCATCGACGAGATTGAAGCGGTTACCAAGCATGATGTGATCGCCTTTTTGACCCATCTGGCTGAACATATCGGCAGCGACGAGGCGCGCTTTGTTCATCAAGGCATGACCAGTTCCGATGTGTTGGACACATGCTTCAACGTACAGCTGGTCCGCGCCACAGACATGCTTTTGACCGATATGGACAAACTGCTGGCGGCGTTGAAAAAGCGGGCATTTGAACATAAAGATACCATACGGATTGGCCGCAGCCATGGCATCCATGCCGAACCCACAACTATGGGGCTGACCTTTGCGCGCTTTTATGCTGAGATGGATCGCAACCGCACGCGGTTGATCGCAGCACGCGCTGAAATTGCCACCGGGGCAATTTCTGGCGCTGTTGGCACGTTTGCCAATATCGATCCCGCAGTAGAAGAGCATGTCTGTGCAAAATTGGGTCTGACAGCCGAGCCAATCAGCACGCAGGTTATCCCGCGCGACCGCCATGCGGCATTTTTTGCAACATTGGGCGTGGTTGGCAGTTCGATTGAAAATATTGCAACCGAAATTCGCCATATGCAGCGCACCGAGGTGCTGGAGGCCGAAGAGTTTTTCTCAAAGGGTCAAAAAGGCAGCTCGGCCATGCCCCATAAACGCAATCCCGTTCTGACCGAAAACCTGACAGGATTGGCGCGTTTGATCCGCATGGCCGTGGTGCCAGCAATGGAAAATGTGACCCTTTGGCACGAGCGCGACATCAGCCACAGTTCGGTTGAGCGCAATATCGGACCCGACACCACAATCACTCTGGATTTTGCCCTGTCTCGTCTAACGCAAGTGATCGAAAAGCTCGTGATCTATCCGGATAATATGCTGGCAAATATGAATAAGTTTCGTGGCCTTGTGATGAGTCAACGGGTTCTTTTGGCCCTGACCCAAGCCGGTGTTAGCCGCGAGGACGCCTATCGCCTAGTGCAACGCAATGCCATGAAGGTCTGGGAACAAGGCAAGGACTTTAAAACCGAACTTCTGGGCGATGAGGACGTTCTAGCAGCTCTGAGTACCGAGCAAATTACTGAAAAATTTGATCTCAACTATCACACCAAACATGTGGATACGATTTTCACGCGGGTGTTTGGCGACGGTTGATCCTCTCCAGCAAAACTGCGATATCCCCGTCTGGCCGCATCAATGCGATGAGACGGGGACGGCAACCCGTTATTGCCCCAAAAGCATAAAGTTTTACGGGAATTTATTTTGGGGAAACCCAACGCTGAGATAGCCCATTTTTAATTATAATTACTTGTAAAAAATACATATTTTGAGAACTGGACACTGCAATACGCTGATGCACCCCGCCCTTCTGGTATCGCCCTTTGAATAATCTTTACCCTTGGCTGCTTATCTGGCGCTTCACTTGCCGGAGCTTGCACAATGACCGAACTCACTCCAATTAAACAGATCAAAGCAACGGCCTTGCCAAACGGTATTAACAAATCGCATTTATCATCTAAGCAAAAAGCCGTTATTGTGATAAAATTTTTAATCAATCACGGTGCAGATTTACCTCTGAACCAGCTTCCCGAGACTCTGCAAATTGACTTGATCCACCAGATGGCCGCGATGCCACCAGTCGATCAAAACACATTGGCAGATGTTATTGTTGAATTTGCCAACGAATTGGACTCGGTAGGTTTGTTTTTTTCAAACGGCTTGGCCGGAGCTTTGACCGATCTCGAAGGGAAAATCAGCCCTGTAATGGCCCGCCGCCTGCGCAAAGAGGCCGGGGTGCGCCAGACAGACGACCCATGGGACAGCGTTCAAAAGCTGCCACTGGATGAATTGGGACAATTAATGCGATTAGAAAGCACCGAAGTGGCCTCTGTTATTTTGTCAAAACTTAAAACCAGCAAAGCGGCCGAGTTGCTTGGCACCCTGCCCGGTGATCAGGCCAGACGCATCACCTATGCGATTTCATTGACCGGAAATATAACACCCCATGCCGTTGACCAAATTGGATCGAGCCTTGCTGCGCAGATTGCAAACAAACCCGAAAAGGCATTTGATGACACCCCCGTCAAACGTCTGGGATCTATATTGAACGTATCTGCAGCCAATATACGCGACACATTATTAAGCGGACTGGAAGAAGATGATCAAACGATCGGAACGCAGGTCAGAAACTATATTTTCACCTTTAAGCATATACCTCAAAAGCTTCTGGCATCAGATATTCCAAAATGCCTTCGGTCTGTTGATAAAACCGTTTTGGCAACTGCCCTTGCCAGCGCTCAGCAGACCGGTATGTCAGATGTCGCCACTTACCTGCTTGAGTCCATGTCCAAGCGCATGGCAGACAACTTACGCGAAGAGATCACAGAACTTGGAAAGGTCAAGGCAAGCGAGGGAGAGACCGCAATGAAGGAGATCATGATCGAAATACGCCGATTAATCGACGCGGGCGAAGTTGAGATCATAATTCCCTCGGATGAAGACGAAACCGAGACATCCGAAACTTAAACCGCACAGCGGATACAGCGTTTATCAGGTTGTCATCTTAGTCGTCATGACACGTTTGAAAGGGACCGGTGCAGCAAACCCGATGTCACCTCAGCAGCGCAGCTGTGTAGATAGCCCCGTGCCCCTCTTGTTGAATTAACAACACCGCTTGCTCGTGTTGTTTCAGCGCAATCTCCAACGTCAACGGGGCCGCGCCACTCCACCTTCGAAGTCGGTCAATCCGCTTCACCACGTTTGTATAATGCAGTTTCCGGCCAGCGTTCTCACCACGCTTGATCTCGACCACTTCACGCGACGATATATAAACAACCTGCACCACCGACGGCCCAATTTTTCGCAGCGGCTTTGCCCCTACCCACACTTTGTTTGGGCTTCGGCGCAAGGCCAATTCTATGACCGGTTGACGCCGAGAATGCCGATCAATCATATCGACAACGTCCATCGGCGCCGTGCCCGCAACATCATCCAATCCGTTGACAATCATCTGCGGTGTATAGACCGAACGTCTTCCCCCTGCACGCGCATAGGCCTGCTGCCGCTTGGTGTGCGCAGGGCTGGCAAATTTATCTTTCCAACCGATGTAATCCCAGTAATCTACGTGCAACGAAAGGGCGATTACATCATTGCGACCTGACAAACGCTCTAAAAGCGCATCCGCAGGCGGACAGGACGAACAGCCCTGCGACGTAAACAGTTCAACAACCACAACAGGTCGGTCTTGCGACGACACAGAAGTCGCGGCGAATACCAAGACCACCATCCAAATCAATACGCGCATTTTTGCCTCTGTGCTAAGCATATTTACATTAGTCTAACTAAATTCGACAAAAATATCCAATCACCCTTTCGCGACCAGACTTGACACAAGCCCACCCAAACTTAAATGTATGCAAATGTATACATTTTTAGCAAACAAACCTTGAATGGCCGCTCAGTATAGGTCACAAGCACTTTAGCAAGACCCTTGAAACAACTTATGAGGGAGGCCAGCATGCCCATAACAGTCGGACGAGATACATCCAAAACCCGTAAAACACTCCGTATAGACCGAACAGAAATCGCCTATTACTCGATACCCGCGGCCGAAGCCGCCGGACTGGGTGATTTTTCAAAACTCCCTGCCGCGCTAAAAGTGGTATTGGAAAATATGTTACGATTCGAGGATGGTAAAACCGTCCACATCGACGATATAAAAGCGTTTTCGGACTGGGCCAAGAATGGTGGTAAAAATCCACGCGAAATCGCCTATCGTCCGGCGCGGGTCTTGATGCAGGATTTCACCGGCGTTCCGGCCGTGGTCGATCTGGCTGCAATGCGCGATGGCATTGTCGCCCTTGGTGGCAAAGCCGAGCAGATTAATCCGCTCAATCCGGTTGATCTGGTAATTGACCATTCGGTTATGATCGACGAATTCGGCAATCCCCGGGCGTTTCAAATGAACGTTGATCGCGAATATGAACGCAATATGGAGCGGTATACTTTTCTTAAATGGGGGCAAAACGCGTTCAATAATTTTCGCGTCGTCCCACCCGGCACTGGCATCTGCCATCAGGTCAATCTGGAATATCTCGCACAGACCGTTTGGTCGGACACCGACCAAGACGGGACTGAGGTGGCTTATCCTGACACGCTGGTGGGGACCGACAGCCACACCACGATGGTCAACGGCATGGCGGTCTTGGGTTGGGGTGTTGGCGGCATTGAAGCCGAGGCTGCAATGCTGGGCCAACCGATTTCAATGCTGATCCCCGAAGTCGTTGGATTTGAGTTGACCGGCGCCATGATGGAAGGCACCACGGGTACGGATCTGGTGCTTAAAGTGGTGGAAATGCTCCGCGCCAAAGGCGTGGTCAGCAAGTTTGTCGAATTTTATGGCGAAGGTCTGGATCGCCTGCCATTGGCAGACCGTGCCACCATCGCTAATATGGCTCCTGAATACGGCGCAACTTGCGGATTTTTCCCAATCGATGATGAGACTTTGCGGTATCTGCGCAATACCGGGCGCGATAAAACCCGCATAGCTCTTGTCGAAGCCTATGCGAAAGAAAACGGGTTTTGGCGCGGTGCCGATTATGCACCGATCTATACCGACACCCTGCATCTGGACATGGGCACGATTGTACCGGCGATCTCGGGCCCAAAACGACCACAGGATTATGTTGCTCTGACCGACGGGCAATCGGCATTCCGCAACGAAATGGCGCAGACTTTCAAACGCCCGATGGGCAAACAGATCGCCGTTGCAGGCGAAGACTATACCATGGAGTCAGGCAAGGTGGTGATCGCCTCGATCACATCCTGTACCAACACCTCAAACCCCTATGTCATGATCGGCGCCGGCCTCGTGGCGCGCAAGGCGGCGGCTTTAGGCATGAAACGCCGGCCTTGGGTGAAAACCTCGCTCGCCCCCGGATCACAGGTGGTATCGGCCTATCTTGAGGCCGCAGACCTCCAGGCTGACCTAGATAAAATCGGTTTTAATCTTGTCGGCTATGGCTGCACCACCTGCATCGGCAACTCGGGGCCGATTCAGGCCGAACTAAGCGCGGCAATCGCCGAAGGCGATCTGGTCGCCACCGCCGTGTTGTCGGGCAACCGCAATTTTGAAGGCCGCATCTCTCCGGATGTGCGGGCCAACTATCTGGCCTCTCCACCGCTTGTGGTGGCCTATGCGCTGGCAGGAACAATGGACATCGACCTGTCAAAAGATCCGCTTGGCCAAGATAAAGACGGCAATGACGTCTTTTTGAAAGATATCTGGCCGACCAGTCAGGAAGTTGCAGAACTGGTTGAGCAGACAGTGACCCGTCAGGCCTTTTTAACAAAATATGCCGATGTATTTAAAGGCGACGAAAAATGGCAGGGGGTCGAGACTACAGAACAGCAGACCTATGATTGGCCACCGGCATCGACTTATGTACAGAACCCGCCCTATTTCCAGGGTATGAGCAAACAGGCAGGGGTGATCAGCAACATTAGTGACGCCAAAGTACTGGCGGTGCTGGGCGATATGATCACCACAGACCACATCAGCCCCGCGGGATCTTTCAAAGACACCACCCCGGCAGGGCAATACCTGCTCGACCGGCAGGTGCCCGCGCGCGAGTTCAATTCCTATGGCTCACGTCGTGGTAATCACGAAATCATGATGCGCGGCACCTTTGCCAACATCCGGATCAAAAACGAAATCCTGAATGGGGTTGAAGGCGGTTACACCAAAGGGCCCGACGGCACGCAGACTTCAATTTATGAGGCGGCTATGATGCATCAAGAAGCCGGAACACCGCTTGTGGTATTCGGTGGTGAGCAATACGGTGCCGGGTCGTCGCGCGATTGGGCCGCAAAGGGCACCGCGCTGCTTGGGGTCAAAGCCGTAATTGCCGAATCCTTCGAGCGAATCCACCGCTCAAATTTGGTTGGTATGGGCGTTATCCCTTTTGAGTTTACCGACGGTGACACGCGTAAATCTCTGGGCATCACCGGCGATGAAACCGTCTCAATCAGTGGTCTGGATACGGTCGAACCGCTGCAAGAGGTGCCCTGTACTATCGTCATGGGGGATGGCAGCGTCAAACAGGTCATGCTGACCTGCCGAATCGATACTGCGGTGGAAATCGAATATATTGAGAATGGTGGCGTGCTGCATTATGTGCTGCGCAATTTGGCAAAATCTGCCTGAACCAACATGAAGGCAACAAATCAAGCTGTTCCAGACCAAAATACCGGATGGAACAGCGTTAGGTTTCGGAAAAAAACCATTTATAATATCGGCGGTAATGTTACAAATTTAGTTCTATATTTCGCGCAATTCCGCCGCTTGGGCGATCCGCATCATTGACCTTTTCAAGCCAGTTGATAGGTTTGCACTCACTTGCAATTTGCCTTGCCGACATCTGAACTTTAGCCTGCACATATCTCTGACCAAATCCGCTCTTTCTAACCAAAACTTTTTCTCAATTCTTCAACAACCCTAAATAAAAGTCCGGTTTATACATCACCGACCTAGTACAGCACCGGTCGGGGTTGTTTTCCAACGGGCCGCTCAAAACTGCCGTCATCAACCACCGGATATGCCAGTGAACATCTATGAATCAAAGCATCACCTTTAAAAACCACGCCATTGATCATTAGGATATTAGACATGAAACGTATTCTCATTACCGGGCTGATACTCTCCCAGACCGCCTGCAGTGCCTCATCAGATGGAGGCGGCTTTAACTTTCCCGCCTTTTATTCTGGGATCGCTGTTTCTATCGGGTTGATCATCTTAAGCGAAAACTAAGGGTCTTTTGACAGCATGTTCTAAGACGGAGTACTTAAAATGAATCTCAAAAATTACATAAAAATTGTTGTCTTAATGGGACTTGTCGTGGGCTGCGCAGAAGAACCTTACACACCGACCGATATGACCGAAGCGTCCCCAGAGCCCGTAGCCGAAAGTTCCACAGGAGAATTTATACTGGGAGGCGTGATCGGAGTATTGCTGGTCGGGTTTTTACTTATCAAAGGTTTCGAATCCGGCATCGAAGAGACGTTTGACAATCTATAAAAATTATCACGACTTGCGACCAAATTAATGGGTCATTTACCGCGGGCATCCTCCAGCGCCGGGCGAATTTCCGCCTCTAGAGCCCTTTGTGTAATCGGTCCGGCAAAGCGCTTTAACACCGCACCGTCTCTGCCGATTATATAGGTTTCAGGCACGCCGTATAATCCCCAATCTAACCCCATCTTGCCAGTCTTGTCAGAACCAAGGGCGCGGTAAGGATCACCCAATTCAGCCAGAAACCCGAGTGCGTTTTCCGCAGTATCTTTGTAATTAACCCCATAGACAGCCACTCCGTCCGCGGACAGCGCCGCCAGACTGGCATGCTCGGCCCGGCAGGGCGCGCACCAGCTCGCCCAGAAATTCACCACCGTCACCTGCCCTTGCCGAAGGCTTTGATCGTCAAAACCCGTCTTTCCCGCCAAAGGTGTCAACTGTACCGGTGGCGCCGGTAAATTGACCCTCGCCGACGGCAAAGCATCCGGATCATCCCGCAACATGCCAATGGCAAAAACCGCAACCAAGGCAATAAATATCATCGGCGGCAGCAACATAAGAACAGGCGGTCTAGACATCCTGACAACTTTCTTGGCGCCGAAGTTCTGCTTTCACACCGCGCCATCGCAGATAACTCCAGGCAACCAATCCCACCAGAAACAGCAAAGACAGCCCATAGGCAGACAGCACCGTCACCGCGTATTTCCCCAATTCAGGCATCAGGTCATACGCTCGCGGTTCATCAACACCGACATCCGGCGCAGACGAATTTCAGTACCGGTCCGCAACAATACCAGCGCAAAAAACAGCAACACAAACCCACCGATAGTAATCACAAGAGGTACATAAAACACATCCGCCACATGTTCTTCTTTATCCAGGCTCAGAGACGCGCCCTGATGCAAGCCCTGGTTCCAGAAATTCACTGCATAGCGGCTAAGCAGGGCAAACACCGAGCCCACAAGACACAACATACTGGTCAGATCGGCTGCCTTGTCGGGATTATCTATCGCATGCCACAAGGCAATATACCCAAGATAAAATAGAAACAGGATCAGAAACGAGGTCAAACGCGGATCCCAAACCCACCATGTGCCCCACATGGGCTGCCCCCATATTGCGCCGGTGATGAGCGCAATAACCGTCATCACTGCCCCCACCGGAGCGGCGGCTTTGGCCGCCAAGGCGCTGACGTGATGACGCCGGATCAACCACACCAGAGAGGCCGCAAGCATCATAATCCAACCATTTATCGCCATCAGGGCCGATGGGACATGAAGATAGATAATTTTCACCGTGGAGCCCATGCGGTAATCATCAGGACTATAAAAAAATCCCCAGATCAAACCACCCGTTAGCAACAGAAGTGCCAGCGCCGACAAGCCCGGCAACAGGCGCTCTGACAGGCCTAAGAACCGGCGCGGATTTGCATATTCCCACAGTGACATTTTGCGTCCTTTCTGGTGTCGATTATCAGGTCACTTCCCACTAACGCAAGTTCATCTTTAGGACAGTGCCCGCCGCAAAGGGCAACAGTGCGATTGTGCCGCAACTGATACCCGCCAAAAGCAGCAGCGGTGTCGCCAACTCCAACCCCTCAGCTCCGCGACGTGCCACCTCGGCCCCAAAGATCAATGTCGGCACATAAAGCGGCAGCACCAGCAAAGACAAAAGCAATCCGCCGCGTTTGATCCCAACTGTCAGCGCCGCCCCAAAGCAGCCAATCATGCTCAGTGTCGGCGTTCCCAAGGCCAACGACACCGCCAGCCAGAGATAGCCCTCAGCAGGCAGGCTCAACATAAGGCCAAGCCCCGGCGCAAGCAGAACCAGCGGCAGCCCGGTGGTAAGCCAGTGCGCCAGCGCTTTGAGTGCGATGACCGCCTCCATCGGCAGGGGTGATGTCGCCAACAGCTCTAAGGCACCGTCTTCCCAATCCAGCGCCAGCAGCCGGTCCAGCGACAACAAGCAGGCCAAGAGCGCGCCCAGCCACAACATACCCGGCGCAATCTTTGCCAACACCGCTGTATCCGGCCCAACTCCAAAGGGCACAAGCAAAACCAGAATTAAAAAGAACACTAAAGCCAAACCAAAGCCACCACCCGCGCGGGTCGCAAGACGCAGGTCACGCTGCAACAAGGCGATCATAAAAATGCCTCATCAAAGGATGCCTGCGTCGACCAGCCAGCGCGATATGGTTCCAAATCCAATACCTCTGCAGACAAGCCAAGATCTATATGGCTGGCAATCAACACCGCCCCCTCCGCCTGAAGGTGGTTGTATACAGCCGCGGCAAACAGCGTGACCGATGCATCATCTAGTGACACGGTTGGCTCATCCAAGAGCCACAGCGGACGGTCGGCAAGTAGCAGCCGCGCCAACCCCAAACGCCGACGCTGGCCCGCCGAGAGCGTGCCGGCCAAGCGGTCTGACAAGGGCGCCAAGTCAAACGCATCCAAGGCGCGATCAATATCACGGCCACCAAAAATATCTGCCCAAAAGCGCAGGTTTTCAAGAACGGTCAACGGTAATTTGACACCATCGGCATGGCCGGCATATGCGAGGCTATCGGCTGCAATCTCGATCCGACCCGCCAACGCAGGCTGAAGCCCGGCAAGACAACGCAATAATGTGGTTTTTCCGACCCCGTTGCGGCCTTGAACACGCAGGGCCTGTCCGGCCATAAGGTCGAATGACAAATCGCTTAATACCGCGCGCCCGGCGCGTGAAACCGTCAGGCATGAGACAGATAAAACCATGATAATACGCCTAGCCTATTGATCGGTCCGGCGCAAAGGCTGTTTGTGGACCCAACCCAACCTGACGGTTTCATTTGGTGATAAGTTCCGGGCCCATAAAGGTATTTGGCAAAAACGTCGACAGGGCCGGCACGTAGGTTACGATGATCAAAAAGACAAACAACACCGCGAGAAACGGCAGGGCTGCGCGCACCACATCCATCATCGGCATGCCTGCGACCCCAGAGGTCACAAACAGGTTCAGACCAACCGGCGGAGTGATCATGCCAATTTCCATATTAACCACCATGATAATGCCCAGATGGATCGGATCGATCCCCAGTTGCATAGCAATCGGAAACACCAGTGGGGCCACAATCACCAGCAGGCCTGACGGTTCCATAAACTGGCCGCCGATCAGCAAGATAATATTGACCACAATCAAAAACACCACCGGCCCAAAGCCAGCAGACAACATCGCCGAGGCGATCTGTTGCGGTACTTGCTGATCCGTGAGCACATGTTTCAAGATCAGCGCATTGGCGATTACAAACAGCAATGTCACAGTCAGTTTTCCAGCATCAAAAAGCGTTTTACGAGTATCTGAATGGAAAAAGGCCGTGAGCAGTGAAAAGGGCCTCGCCCGCAAACTGTGGCTGGGCGCACCATCCCGAGATGCCAGCGGGCCCATATCTTTGTATACGAACGATGCGATAAAAAACGCGTAAACTGCCGCGACGGCCGCCGCCTCCGTCGGTGTGAAAATACCGCCGTAAATACCTCCGAGAATGATTACAATTAAAAATAGCCCCCAACCGGCATCCCGCGCCGATGCAAACACCTCGCTCCAGCCAAGCCAGGCGCCTTTGGGCAGGTTTTTAACCTTGGCCATGACATAAATAGCCACCATCAGCATGGTACCAGCCAGCAACCCAGGGATAACCCCGGCCAAGAACATCCGCCCGACAGAAACCTCAACCGCCGCAGCATAGACCACCATCACGATTGAAGGTGGAATCAGAATGCCTAAAGTACCAGCATTACAAATCACGCCGGCAGCAAACTCTTTCGAATAACCGACCTGGCGCATACCCGCGATCACAATAGAGCCGATGGCAACAACCGTGGCAGGCGAAGATCCCGACAGGGCCGCAAACAACATACAGGCAAAAACGCCCGCAATCGCCAGACCACCGGGCAGATGGCCGACGCAGGCGATAGAAAAGCGGATGATACGCCGCGCCACGCCACCGGTGGTCATAAACGATGAAGCCAGAACGAAAAACGGGATCGCCAAAAGGGTAAAATGCCCCTCAAAAGCCTCAAATAAGGTGGCCGCGACCGAGGCCAGCGAACTGTCAGAGAAGACCAGTAGAAACAGGGTGGAACTCAACCCCAAAGCCACGGCGATTGGAACCCCGATCAATAAAAGGCCAATCACCAGTGAGAAGAGAACAACTACCTCCATCAGTCCTGCTCTCCCGCGGCTTTCTTGGTGGTTGCCAGCTTGGTCTCATTTTGGTTCGCCTGCATCTGCTCAAGATCCTCTTCGACTTCATGGCTGGCCACCAAACGATCCATTTTGCCAGTCCAAATGGCAACAGCGGCTTGCCCAAAGCGAAACAGCAGCAGCAGCATAGATATCGGCAAAACGAAATAGGGCACCACTTTTGGCAGTTTTTCATAGCTGTCGCCATAATTGATCAGGTCTTCTAGAAACCGCAGCGGCGCAATCATCGGCACATCTTGCACCTCGTAAAACGACTGGCTACGAAATCTATCCTCAAATCCTAGCGGAAACCAGCGGCCAGCAGTGGGTGGTAGATCAGCGAAGACCGCCCAATAATCATAGGCACCTTTCACCATCAGGGCGGCGAAAATCAGACAGCATGCCACCGATATTAGCGCCAGAGTTCGACGCGGCCCGACAGGCAGGGCGTTGACAATCACATCAACGCCAAGGTGGGCATGGATCTTAACCGCGTAAGACGCCCCCAGCAGCACCAGCCAGCCAAACATAAACACCGTCAACTCAAGCGCCCAAAGAATATTTGAATTAAAGACAAACCGGGCAATTACATTGGCAAAGGTGACAACCGTCATCAATCCCAGCAAGGCGCCGATCACAGTCTCCTCTAAGTGGTCCAACCAATGGCGTTGCATCTCGGTCTCCCCAAGTGTTTGGGTTTTCAGTCAAAAGGCGGACCAAGTCTCTGGCCCGCCCGTTAGTATTGCGCGGGTCAAACCGCAGCTTTAAAGCCCCGCGTTGATCGCCTGCGCGGCGTCAATCATGTCTTGGCCGACATCGCCCGAGAATTTTGACCAGACCGGCATCATGGTATCAACCCAGTTTTGACGCTGGTCGGCGCTGAGTTGACGCACGACACCACCGGCGGCAAGAATCGCCTCTTTGGCTGACTCGTTAACCGCAAAGCTCTCTTTATTGCGGGTTTCGGTCACTTCAGCCATAATCGTCAAGAACTGGTCGCGCACATCGCCGTCAAGGCTGTCGAGCCAATCTACCGAGGTTACAACCAGGTAATCGATCACACCGTGATTGGTCTCGGTGACGCCATCCTGCACTTCAAAGAACTTTTTGCCATAGATGTTCGACCATGTATTTTCTTGGCCATCAACAACCCCTTGCTGCAATGCGCCGTACACTTCGGAAAAGGCCATTTTTTGCGGGCTACCGCCGATGGCTTCCATTTGTGCCACCAGCACGTCAGACGATTGAACGCGGAACTTCAAGCCATTGGCGTCGGAGGGCGACACCAGAGGTTTGCTGGCAGACATTTGTTTCATACCATTGTGCCAATACGCCAAACCCTGAAGGCCCCGGCGCTGCATGCTATCCAGCATCGCCTGACCCGCCTCAGAGGCCTGAAATGCGTCGACCGCATCAATGTTTTTGAACATGAACGGCAAATCGAACAAACGGAACTGCTTGGTAAACTTTTCAAATTTTGACAGCGACGGCGCCGCCAGTTGTACATCACCCTGCAACATTGCCTCGAGCACTTTGTTATCATTATACAGTGTCGAGTTCGGGAAAACCTCAAGACAGGCCTTGCCGTTCATTTCTGCATTGACCCGTTCTTGTAACAGCGTGGCTGCTATACCTTTGGGGTGTTTGTCGGTGTTGGTGACATGGCTAAACTTGATCACCATCTCGCCTGCGTCGCAGCTTGCCGACGCAGCCTGCGCGGCAACCGTCAAAGCCAGTGCAATCGTGGCTGAAGTCAATAATTTCATGTGGGTCTCCTCCCAGTCTGTCTAAATAATGTCTCTCGTGGTGATGCGTCAGCACCCCTAGGCGAATTTGACCATAGTCCAGAGAGAGAACACAACAGACTGCGAGAGCTGCAACGAGTTTCGCATAATTACCTAATAATATTTATGTTTTTTAATGTGACCTCGATACCAGCGCGCACTGCATCGCGGCATTGTGCGAAAATCCGCACAATTGTTGGCGCTAACTGTGTGATTTTTCGCACAAACAGTTACACAGTTGAAATAACCCATTACGGAATTTATCTCTTGTATCCAGTATCAAGACCGGCTTGCTAGGCCAAAATACTGTGACAATCACTCTTTAAACCTGTTCAGAAATAAACGAGGATATATCTACATTAAGCGGCGAGTTTTCATCTCTGTCAGAAAATTCACCGTATTAATCTAAGAAAGGGAACTGATTCCAATAAACAAGTTGCAGTGTACGACAATGATTTTTTAAAACATCTTTTTTTTTAGAACTCATCAAAAAAATTATCGGTCATCGTTGAATGGCAAAACTATTCCAACGCGAGGTGATCAGAATAACGCCGACGACAAGCGCGTGGCTCTTTACTTTTATCCTCTGAATAGGTTTAGATAAAAGTATGAAAAATGCTCTTATTATCGGTGGTTTATCAATGGCCTTAGTGGTTGGTGGTGGGGTGGTTTATACCTTTATGTCTGCTGAAAAGGATCCTGCTATCATTACAAAAAAAACAGCAGATCCAACTCCAGTGATCAAACCATCTCCAGCAGCCAAAGCCGATTGCAAAGCGGCGGCGGCTGTAGTCCCGCTGGTAAATCTTACCACGGGCATGGGAATGACCACCGCAATTGCGGCGTGTGAATAGCCTACAGCCAAACAACACAAGCGCAAAAACCAAACGAAAACATTTAAAGTAACGTCGTTATTTCTCACGCAGTGCTTAAAAAGAGATCTTGATAGAATCGTGTTTCGAATTTGGTAAATGTCCAAAGTTCGAACCGTGCAATCCTAGGCTTTAAAATTTATGCACCGACATCAATAAGATTGCCGACTGTCCCATTCCCATCCTCCCTGAGGAGGTTCTTCATGTCATCAATTGCTTTGTCGTCAAATTTGTTCGAGCTGATCATCTCAAGAATTTGCTCTAGCATTTCCTGTTCTAATGCACTGCGGGGGGTCGTCAGAGGTGTATTTGACCTGTTCGGTACAGTGTTGCTTTCGTCCGGTTCAAAATCGTCGCCGCTTTGAGACTCACTTAGTTTTTTCACACGCGACAGGGGACGCATGGCTTGAGGAGCTAAATTTGCAATTACTGCATTGTTTGAAATATACAATTTAGTTTCTCTCCTCTTTCAAAGTGTATTGTTTGAGGTCTTTTATCAAACAAGGGGCATTCTCAGAGCTTTAACCCCGAGTTGGACAATGACACCATATGCAAAAGTCTGACCTATCGAAGAAAAGAACGACCATTTATGAAAAATTTTTAACCGGTTTAGTCACCCTCATCATGTCGGGCGGTTAATCCCACGATTTAATAAAACGATATTTTCTCAGAAATGGACAGTGGCATTATGGGGCGAATGCGCCTGGACCTTTCCCGCTTTAGTGCCGCCCCAAGTGCTCGTTTAGGCCACTTTCCGT
>ERZ802830.625-NODE-625-length-35419-cov-11.7885_pt1 | contig 35419 bp, 33 predicted proteins | sample MGYA00345654_ERZ802830 | MGnify/ENA primary metagenome ERZ802830 (study PRJEB30503, sample SAMEA104212375) | marine metagenome | biome: Westerlies Biome; feature: [SRF] surface water layer (ENVO:00010504) within the epipelagic zone...; material: water... | reverse complement strand
CAAAGTCTGATGAGGTCTTGAATTAATATTCAATACACATACACCCAAACTTATATCATTTTTTACAATATCGTAGAGCTTATAAAGTCCATCTATTAACTGATAAACCTCTAGATTTTTATCAACAGGATTTACCGTATGATCATAAAAATATATAGTATCAATTTCTAGTGAAGTTAATTTTTTTGCTTTTTCAACATAATCATTTGTGAAAAATGACCCAGGCAGTAAAACAGAATTAATTTTGTTCATTAAAAGCTAAAGCTGCTGCACCAATTATTCCGGAATCTTCTCCTTGTGAAGCAATAAATATCTCAGGGAAATTTCGAGATGGAAATTTAAATCTATTCTTTATATCACTTTGTATAAGCTTAATTAAATCAAAAGGTTCAGAAGACATAGTTCCCCCAAGAACAAAAGCTTCATTGTCGAATATTTCAAATAAACTTAACAGTCCATTTGAGATGTTTTGAATTATTTCATCTCTAACAGCAGTTTCTGAATTTGTTAAACTCAGTTCATTATCAAACAGTACTGATCCAACATTTTTGATAGCAAATTTTTTGGAAAGTTCTGAATCATGATTTTCTTCAGTTAATTCCATACATTTCTTTGTCCATACTGATGCAGCGACCGATAGCTCAAAACTACCTCTTTTTCCACTGTCGCCTTCGACTTCTCTATCATTAGAGGTAAGCATATGCCCTATCTCACCTGCATTTCCTTGTCCTCTTAATAATTTACCTTCAGATATTATTCCCCCACCGACTCCTGTGCCAAAAGTTAACATTATTAAATTCGAATATTTGTTTTTATAATTTAATATATATTCACAATAAGCTGCCACATTGCCATCATTGTCTAGATAAAAATCGTATTCTGAAAAATTTGTTAATTTTGAAAAATCAATATCATATTGTAAATGTGGGCCGTACAAATATTTGTTGTTTGCTACACTTACGTAACCTGGCATCGCCACTGAAATTTTTGAAATATCTGATAAATTATCTTCAATAATTTTAGAAAACAAGTAAATTAATTCTTCTTCATTTTCTGGTGTAGGAAACTTATCTTTCTTTAAAACTTTGTGAGATGAATTTATCAAACCGTATTTTACAGTTGTACCTCCAACGTCAAAAGATAAGCAATTCATATATAAATTGATGATAATTCTAAATATTGATTAGTTGCTCGAAAATAACCTACATTAATACACTTTGTTGATTTTATTACCCAATTTGAAGCTTTTGGCTGATGAACATCACCAAATAATGAATACTGGGGCTGATACTTTTCAATAAATTCTTTTAAAGCTGGCCATCCTTGTTCAATTTTATTTGTTATAACATCCGTTACTAATTCATCCACTAATGGTGGTGCGTGCGTACAAATAATTTCTGATTCTCTTAATGTGGACAATGTTTCAGAAAAAGTATCTTCATCAATTTCACCTCTAGCATTAATTGGTGTTGGAACACCACCGCCTGCAAATCCAATTTTTTTATTATTGTATTCCACGATTAGACCATCTACATTCTTAATTGAATTGCTTGTATATGAATTCATAATATTTACATCGTCTACATTGCCAGGTATAAACCAAACTTCATAATTCTTAAGTACACTAAAAACATCTTCATATTGTTTTAAAATAGCATCTTGCATTTTTTTAGATATTTCATCTGGATCACTTTGATAAAGTTCTTTCCAGAGACTTTTTCTTTCATCAAACCTATGTTCTTTTCGCAAGTTAACTAATTTTTTAACATTATCTTTCCCAAATACATCCATAGCAATCCCTTGTCCATCTCTGTAATCAATCCAGTTAATTAAATCACCTAATATTACAACTGGACCCTTGTTTTTAGGCAAAGAGTTAAGATGATCTAATTGATAGTGGACATCCGATATAAAAATCATGTTATTTAATTTGTAACTGCTCCGGTGTCTGAACCACTGACCAATTTAGAATACTTGAAGAGCACTCCAGATTTATATCGAGGCTCTGGAAGAGTAAGTAGACCAAGCCGTTTATTCATTTCCGGTTCAGATATGTTTAAATCTATGGTTCTGTTTGAAATATCAAGACTGATAATGTCTCCATCTTTACATATAGATATAGGGCCTTTATCAAAACTTTCGGGAGCTACATGACCTATACATAAACCAGTTGTACCTCCTGAAAATCTTCCATCTGTAATTAACAAAACATCTTTGCCAAGCCCAGCACCTTTGATTGCTGCAGTTATTTGTAGCATTTCTCTCATGCCTGGACCTCCCTTTGGTCCCTCATTTCTTATTACAACTACCTGACCCTTTTCAATATCACCTTTAAAAAGTGCCTCTAATGCATCTTGTTCACTGTCAAATACATTTGCTGGTCCTGAAAAATTATTGACATCAATTCCAGCAGTTTTGACTACTGAACCTTTTGGTGACAAACTGCCTTTCAAAACAGCTATGCCTCCCTCATTAGATATTGGATTGTCTGGAAAACTGATAACATCTTGGTTTTTCGGTATTTCTACTTTCTCTAAATTTTCTCCTACAGTCATTCCAGTAACAGTCAAACAATCGGGATTTATTAGATTATTTTCTAAAAGTATTTTTGAAACAACAGGTACACCACCAATTTTATCTAAATCAACCATATGAAATTTTCCAAATGGTTTCATATCTGCAAGATGTGGCACATTGCGACTTAGCTGATCAAAAGATTCTAAACCTAAGTCCATTTTTGACTCATGCGCGATAGCTAACAGATGAAGTACGGCATTTGAACTACCTCCTAATGCAAGAACAGTTGTTATTGCATTGGTGAATGCATCTTTAGTCATAATATCTCGAGGTTTTATATCGTTCTTTAATAGATAATTTAATTGTTTACCTGATTCTTTGGCAGCAACCCTTAATCTATCATCCTCTGCTGGTATTGACGCAGTGCCAGGTAAGCTCATCCCTATAGCTTCACCAACAGATGCCATAGTATTTGCGGTAAACATTCCTGCACAGGACCCTACTCCAGGACATGCTGCACACTCAATTTCATATAAATCTTCTTTTGATATAATTCCTTTTTCATATGCGCCAATACCTTCAAAAACATCGACTATAGATATATCTTTACCGTTGTAAACACCAGGCAAGCTACTTCCGCCATAAAGAAATATGGCTGGTCTATTAATTCTTCCTGCAGCCATCAACATACCCGGTAACGACTTATCACAACCAGCTATTGTAACCATTCCATCAAATCTTTCAGCGTGCATAACTAATTCAACTGAGTCTGCTATAACTTCTCTAGAGACAAGTGAAGCTCTCATACCTTCATGACCCATAGAAATACCGTCAGAAACTGCAATAGTTGAAAAAATTAATCCTGCAGAATCTGGACCATTAACTCCTACCTTTGCATGTTCAGATAATTCAGGTCCTGTAAGATTACATGGTGTTACTTCATTACCAGCAGAGACAATACCAACTTGAAATTTATTAAAATCATCATCCTTTAGTCCAACTGCACGGAGCATTGCACGCGCAGCAGATTTGTTTACACCTTGTGTTACATCATCAGATATTTTTGCCATAGAATAAGAATAGATTATTTGACCAACGAAATCATTTCTTTTAATTTTTCATATTCTTCCAATATGTTTGGATTACCTGAATCATATAATTTAATTAATTGTTCACACAATTCAAAATTATTATTTTTAACAAGAGCCCAAAGTATATAAATTTTTAAGTGTGTTGAGAATTTCGAATAAACATTTCTAAAAAATTCTGAAGTACTGTTATCAGGATTATTCCCCAATGCAATAATGGCATTTCTTTTTAAAAATTCAGCATTCCTTTTTGGTATATAAAACCAATAGTATTTTTCAAGTAAACGCTCATCGTCAGATTCAATAATTTCTTGAAGATTCACTCTTTGGTTTTTATTAAATGTAACAATAATTTTGTTCTCTTGACCTGGAGGACATGAGGTTAGACAATCATCACAACCGTAAAACTTATTTCCAATTGCATCTCTTATTTCATATGGAATAATCTCAGGAGATTGTAACCAGTAAGAAATGCACTTATTAGAATCTAATTTATAATCCATGTCTAATGCTCCTGTTGGGCATGAAATTTGACACAAATTACATTCTCCACAAGAAAATTCGGAATTTTTATTTTCTTTAAAATTAAAATCGACATAGATAGTTGCTAGCAGCTGCCATGGTCCTGAACCGGGTGTAAGCATCATTGTGCTTTTACCCTGCCAGCCTAGTCCTGAAGATACAAAAAAAGTACGATCATAGTGACTTGGATTATCAATAAATGACTGAAATTTTATATCTAAATTTTCAAATACTTTTTCAATTTCTAAAATTTTATTTTTTAAAGGAAGATAATAATCTTCTTCTGCAAACCTAGCTATTTGACCATAGCCAGGGGAAACAAGCATTGAGGGCTGAGTTTTATTTTTATAGTTGTAAGTTAAGAGTAATGCTGATTTAGCCCAACTAAATTTGTCGGCTAAACCTGAATATTCTGGTTTTGAAAAAGTAAACTTCATATTTGCATGAAGTTGTTTATCTTTTATTTCACTAATTTTTTTTTCAAAATTTATGTTAGAAGGCAGGCTAGTTACTCCTAATTTGAAATTAGAAGACAATTTAATATCGTTGTCTTCTAAAAAATTTATAATATTTATTTCTTTCATTTTTTTTTGGCTTTACTATAGTTATTCTAAATGAAAAATTTAAATGTAGTCATTTCAGAATTGGTGCTATTACTTATTTAGCGCTCATTTTGCTTTGATGAGCGCCTCCCAAAAAAATATGGGGGGTTTTTTTTTAGGAACGATAAAAATATATGACAAAAGACAAATTAAGTGGAGCGGAATTAGTAATAAGAGGTTTAGAGCATATTAATGTTTCTACAGTATTTGGTGTGCCAGGTGGTGCAATACTCCCTGCTTATGATCCTTTATACGATAGTCCTATTCGACACATACTCGCTAGACATGAACAAGGTGCTGGGCACATGGCTGAAGGATATGCTCAAGCAACAGGTGAACTTGGTGTTGTAATAGCTACTTCTGGCCCTGGTGCAACAAACTTAATAACACCTTTAGCAAATGCATTAATGGACTCTACTCCTTTATTAGCTATTACTGGACAAGTAGCATCAGATGCTATTGGAAATGATGCTTTTCAAGAGGCATACACTGTTGGCCTTTCAATGGCAGCAACAAAACATAATTATTTAATTACAGATGCTTCTGAAATACCTCAGATTTTAAAAGAGGCAAAATATATTGCCACTACCGGAAGGCCCGGCCCAGTATTAATCGATATACCAAAAGATATTCTTAATCAACAAGCTTCTTGGGTTGAACCCGGTGAATTAGACCTACCTGGATACAAACCAACACTTGAGCCAAACCCTAAAATGGTTCAACAGGCTGCAAATTTAATTAAAAAATCTAAAAAACCGATTTTATACGTTGGTGGAGGAATCATTCACTCTAAAGCAAATACCGAACTGTTCGATTTAGCTACAAAATTTAAAATCCCCGTTGTTACTACTCTTATGGGAAGAGGTGCATTCCCTGATGGAAATGAATTATGTCTTGAAATGCCAGGAATGCATGGAAATTATACCGCAACAACCTCTATCCAAAATGCAGACTTATTGATTGCAATAGGTGTTAGGTTTGATGACAGAGTAACTGCTAATCCATCTTTTTTTGCACAAAATGCAAAAGTTATTCACGCAGATATAGATCCAGCAGAGATTGGAAAAGTAAGAGATGCAGAAGTACCTATTGTTGGTGATGCAAAAAGTGTAATAAAAGGACTCATGGAATCACTTGGCGACACAAATTTAGATACTGAAGGCTGGATATCAGAACTTAAAGATATGAAATCTAAGTTTCCTCTATCTTACAAACAAGAAGACAAGGGGCCTCTCAAAGTTCCTTATGTACTTGAAGAGCTACAAAAACTTACTAAAGAGGAAGCAATTGTAGTTTCAGGAGTTGGGCAACATCAAATGTGGATTTCCCAGCACTGGAATTTTACTGAACCTAATACTTGGTTAAATTCAGGTGGTTTAGGAACAATGGGCTATGCTCTACCTGGTGCAATTGGAGCTAAAACAGCCTACCCAAATAAATTAGTTTTGGCTTTAGATGGTGATGGATGCTTTCAAATGACATGTCAGGAGCTTATTACAGCTTCTACAGAAAATATTCCTATAAAGATTGTTGTTTTTAATAATGGTAACCATGGGATGGTACGTCAGTGGCAAAAGATATTTTACAATAGTAAGTTTTCTGCTTCTGAACTAACCCACGATACACCTGACTATGTTAAATTAGCAGAATCAATGGGTGCTATTGGCATGAGAATGATGGAAAAATCTGATGTTGAAAAAGTTTTTAACAAAATGTTAGAAGTAAACGATAAACCAGTTTTGGTAGATTGTGTTGTTGACCCAGATGATATGGTATTTCCTATGGTGCCTGCAGGTGGAAGCAACGATCAGATAATTATGAATAAAGAAGATCTTAAAAACTTATGAGTGAGAGAATTTTATCAGTTTTAGTAGAGGATAAACCTGGAGTTCTAGCAAGGGTGTCATCAACTATTTCAAGACGAGGTTTCAATATAAATTCTCTTTCCGTTGGGCCAACAAATATTGAAGGCAGGTCCAAGATGACAATAGTTACTGAACTTGATGCTGTTGAACAAGTAAAAAAACAATTAAACAAATTAGTTAATGTTATAAAAATAGTTGAATTAGATCCATCTATGACAATTGAAACTGAAGTTTTATTATTGAAAGTTTCTATAAACAAAGATTCTCAAACTTCTGTAATTGAAAAAGCTTCTCTATCAAATGCTACTTCTGTAGATGTCGGACAGGATTTTGCAATTTTTGAATTAACAGGTTCATCTAAGGAGCTAGACAAGTTTGAATCTTTGATGAAACCTTTTGGAATTATAGAAATGGTTAGAGGTGGAAGAATAGCACTGCAATCTAATTTGTAAGGAGGATATATGGAAAGCAAAATAATTTATGACTCATCAATAGATCAAGAATTGATAAAGTCAAAGAAAGTAGCAGTAATAGGTTTTGGTAGTCAAGGTCATGCTCACTCACTTAACTTGCATGAGTCTGGCGTAGATATAACTGTTGGGTTAAGAGAGGAATCTGAATCTTTCAATAGAGCTGAAGAAATGGGTTTAAAAGTCGCAAACTTAGAAAATGCTACTAAAGATGCTGACATAGTAATGCTTCTTTTACCAGATCAAGTTATGGCAGATGTTTACAACTCTGAAATTTCATTGCATATGAAAGAAGGGGCTACCCTACTATTCGCACACGGTTTCAACATTCATTTTAATGAAATAGTTCCAAGAGAAGACCTGTCTGTTGCTATGGTTGCACCAAAGGGTCCTGGTCATCTTTTAAGAAGAACCTATGCAGAAGGTAGCGGAATGCCATGTCTTGTAGCCGTTCATAAAGATGCTTCAGGAAACACTGAAAATATTGCAATGTCATATGCATCTGCGATTGGTGGAGGTAGAGCTGGTATTTTAAGAACTACATTTAAAGAAGAAACTGAGACTGATTTATTTGGTGAACAAGTTGTTCTATGTGGAGGTTTGACTGAATTAATAAGAAATGGCTTTGAAACACTCGTGGAAGCTGGATACCAACCAGAAAGTGCTTACTTTGAAACCTTGCATGAAGTAAAACTAATTGTTGATTTGATGTACGAAGGTGGCTTTGAGTGGATGAGGCATTCAATATCAGATACAGCAGAATATGGTGATTTTTCAAGGGGTTCAAGAATAATAACATCTGAAACAAAAGGTGAAATGAAAAAAGTTCTTGAAGAAATACAATCTGGTGCATTTGCTAAAGAGTGGATGGCACAAGCTAGAGAGGGGTCTCCTTTTTTAAACGAAAAAAGAGCGGAAGCTTCAAAACACCAACTTGAAGAAGTTGGCAAGGGTCTAAGAGAAATGATGCCTTTTTTGAATGCTAAGGATATATCAAAAGATAAATGAGCGATGATAAACTAGTCATATTTGACACAACACTTAGAGATGGTGAACAAAGTCCCGGAATAGCCTTAACTCCATCAGAGAAGTTGTTAATTGCACAACAGCTTGAAAAATTAAAGGTTGATGTAATTGAAGCTGGTTTTGCAGCATCATCACCTGGCGACTGGGAAGGTGTAAATTTGATTGCAAAAAATATAAAAAATTCAACTATTGCTTCTCTTGCTAGGTGTCACCCAGATGACATAGAACAGGCATGGGAAGCAATAAAAGTTGCTAAAGATTCAAGAATACATGTTTTTACTTCTACATCTCAAATTCATATGGAGCACATGTTGCGAAAAACCAAAGACGAAGTATTAAATGATACAAAAGAGTCTGTAAAGTATGCAAAAAAGCTTTGTGAAAACATAGAATTCTCAGCACAAGATGCTACAAGGACTGACAAAGATTTTCTTATTGAGGTTTTGAAAGTGGCTGTAGAAGAAGGTGCCACAACAATTAATGTTCCAGATACAGTTGGATATGCAACTCCTCAGGATTACCTAGATTTATTAACGGCAGTTTATGATGAAGTCAAAGGTGGTAACGAAGATGTAATCATTTCTACACACTGCCATAATGATTTAGGTTTAGCGGTTGCTAATTCATTAACTGCAATTACTGCGGGTGCGAGACAAATTGAAGGTGCTATAAATGGAATTGGTGAAAGAGCAGGAAATACCTCTACTGAAGAAATTATTATGGCAGTGAAAACAAGACAAGATCAATTTGGAGTAGAAATTAAAGCTGAAACTCAAGAGATATTTGAAACATCAAGATTAGTATCTAAACTCACTGGATATCCTGTTCAATATAATAAGGCAGTTGTTGGCAAAAATGCCTTTAGCCACGAATCAGGAATTCATCAACATGGTTATTTAAGAAATACAACCACTTATGAAATCATGTCCCCTGATTCAGTAGGTCAAGAGGCAAAAATTATACTAGGAAAACATTCTGGTAGAGCAGGATTCAAAGACGCCCTAGATAAATTAGAGATTATTTTAGATGATGATGCTTTTAATAATGCTTTCGATACATTTAAAAAAATTGCTGATAGAAAAGGTGAAATTGTAGAAAATGAACTAAGAGCAATAGTAGGACAAGTTGAAACAAAGAATAATGCTGCAAAGCTTATTTCAGTTTCTGTAAACAGTAAAGATGCATTCGCATCAGCTAGTGTAACTCTTAAAGTTGACGACGAGGAAGTAACTGAAGAAGCAACTGGAGATGGTATGATTCATGCTGCATTCACTGCAGTTAAAACTATTCTTAAATCAGACGCAACTTTAATTGACTATAGAGTTGAAAGTATTACAAAAGGTGCTGATGCAACTGCTGAAATTGTAACAATAATAAATGACGGGCACTTAATGAAGCAAGGAAGAGCTGTTTCAACTGATGTTGTACAAGGTTCCGTAGAGTCATTTTTGAATGCGTTAAACAAATGAGTAAACAATATAACATATCATTACTTCCTGGTGATGGAACTGGTCCAGAAGTAGTAAATGAAGCAATTAAAGTTCTTAAAGCAACTTCTGCAGACTATGGTGTAGAATTTATTTTCAGCAATAATGATTTAGGTGGTGACAGATATTTAAAATCAGGAGAACTTGTCACGGATCAAGATATTGAACAGTTAAAGAATTCTGATGCAGTCTTGTTAGGAGCAATAGGTCACCCAGGTGTAAAGCCTGGAATACTTGAGCAAGGAATACTCCTTAAACTTAGAAAAGAATTTGATCAGTATATAAATTTAAGGCCTGTGGTTCTGTATCCAGGTGTAGAAACTCCCCTAGCAAACAAGAATCCAGAAGATATCAACTTTGTTGTTGTTAGAGAAAATACTGAAGGACTTTATGCAGGTGCTGGAGGCTATATTCATTACGGAACTGAAAATGAAATTGCTACTCAAGAATCGATTAATTCATATTATGCAATACACAGGTGTATAAAATATGCTTTTGAATATACAAAAAATAATAACCGTAAAAAAATTACATTATGTGCGAAGACTAATGTTTTAACTTATGCACACGATTTATGGGAAAGAATCTTTTATGATGTGGCAAAAGATTATCCTGAAATTGAAACAGACTATGGCCATGTCGACGCTGTGTGTATGTGGATGGTGAAAAATCCAGAATGGTTTGATGTAATAGTTACTGATAATATGTTTGGAGATATTATCACCGATTTAGGTGCGATGATTCAGGGTGGTATGGGTATTGCTGCTGGTGGTAATATTAATCCAGAAGGGGTTTCCATGTTTGAACCTATAGGAGGTTCTGCACCAAAATACACAAATCAAAATGTTATTAATCCTTTAGCATGCGTTGGAGCCGCTGCGATGATGGTAAAGCAACTAGGAGAAGAGAAATACGCTGACAACATAGAGAAAGCTGTAATTGATACAGCTATAAAGCTTGACTCACTTTCAGCTGGAAAAATGGGTATGACTACAAGCGAAGTTGGAGACGCTGTAGTAAATTCATTGCAAAATTTTAATGACTAATGAAACTACCTATCTCGAAAATCTTTTAAATAATAGGAAAGTAGTCAGAAGTTATCAAAAAGCTTCCTTTGATAAAAATAGCTTAGAAGATATTGCAAAGTACGCAGTAAAAATACCTACAGCTGGATTTTCAAGAGGAATTGAAATACTAAATACTTTCGACACAAAAAAAATAAAAACTGTATCACAAATATTTAATGAAGATAGTTTCAAAAAAGATAATCAATCTCCGTGGATATCGAATTCTTTAGGATTATTTTTTTTATTGGTAAATGAAGATGAGTATCACAAGAGATATTCATCTTCAGACAAAAAAAATGCAGTTAATTCTAAAGAATGGGACATTCCATATTGGTATGTTGACGCTGGAGCTGCACTAATGAACTGCTTACTTCTTATTGAGGAACAAGGTTTTGCAACAGGATTTATGGGACTTCACAGTATTGACAGAAAAAAAATTCATGATTTATTCAAAATACCACATGATTATCAAATTGTTGGAATGGTTACTGCAGGAGTGGAAAACGACAACATAGTAAACTCTAAAAAGCAAAATATAAAAAAGAAACTTACACATAATGAATTTTTCAGCAAATAAAAATATTGAATCACTCAATAATCCTGAATATAAATTCTTAGTATCTTTAAAAAAAAATCGAAATAGGAAGTCATCTAATAAATCAATTTCTGAAGGTTTCAGAGAATGTTATAAATTATTAGATTCAAATTATGAAATTGATACCTTGTATTTTTGTAGTGATCTATTTATTGGAGAAAATAATAAAGATCTACTTGATGAATGTGAACAAGAAAATATTCGAATTGTCAAAGTATCTGAAAAAGTTTTTAAAGCTATGTCCTATCGAGATAGGCCTGATGGTTTCATAGCAGTATTTAATACAAGGGATTTAAACCTACCTGATAAAATAAATGGGCCTATATTAATACCAGATCAAATAGAGAAACCTGGAAACTTGGGAACAATGATTAGAACTGCAAAATCTTTTGGTATAAACAATATTTTTCTCTCTGACGAAATAACAGATATTTTTAACCCAAATGTAATCAGAGCTTCTGTTGGGCATGTTTTTAATATGAACATCTGGAGCAGCAGTAATAATAAGATAAGAGATTTTTTAAATTCAAATAATTATCAAATTCTTCTTTTAGATCCTGAAGGTGAAGAAAGTCTAGAAAATTTTAAACCTGAAAATAACTTTGCTGTAGTGGTAGGTGCTGAGCAATACGGCATTTCTAATGAGTGGTTTGAAAACGAATATGTAGCCTTGAGTATCAGATCGACTAATAATGTAGATTCTTTAAATGCTTCAACAGCTGCTGCTATAGGTATGTGGGAATTAACTAAATAAAATTGGACTTTGTAAAAAATAAGAACTTAGCGATTCTAGATGTAGAAACCACAGGCATTAAAGCTGGATCTAATAAAATTATTGAACTCTATATTTTAAAAGTATTGAATGAAAAAGTGGTAGACGATTATTACTCAAAATTTAACCCTAAACAGAACATTCCCCTATTCATATCTAATCTAACCGGAATATATCAATGGCATGTAGAAGCTGCTCCAATTATTGATGATGAAATATTAAATATTAAAAACTTTGTATCTGATTCGATAATAATAGGACACAATTTAAAGTTCGATTTATCATTTTTAAATTATGCATTAACGAGCAACAACTTACAAAAATTTGACAATGAAACTATAGATACATTAAACCTATCAAGAGCACTGATGCGGTCAAAGGTAAAAAACCACAAATTAGTGACATTAAGTAAATATTTTAAAACAGTTAATCAAAATGAACATAACTCCAAAGCAGATGTGCTGACTACATATGAAGTTTTTAAAAATCTCGCAGTTTTTGATCAAATAAAAGATAAAAAAGATGTTGAAAGTGTCAATTATTATTTAAACAGTATTGATTTACATTTAAAAAATAAATTCAAAATAGAAAATATTCCAAATACTTACGGTGTTTATATATTTTCTAACAAAAAAAATATACAATATGTTGGTAAATCTAATAACCTAAAAAACAGAATTAACTCACATTTAAGTTATTCAAGAAGTTATAAATCAAACAAGATAGTCAATTCTTCTGATAGTTTAAATATTATTAATTTGAATAACGAACTTTCATCACTAATTGTCGAACATAGACTAATTAACAAGTTAAAACCTTCGTTAAATAGAAGCGGGCGTATATCAAGAAACATATATTGGATAAAATTAAAGAATAACAAACATAACTTTGAAATTTCAAAATTAAAAAATACAAAAAATACGCTATTTCAAATAGGACCTTTTTTAAGTTATTCAAAAGCAAAAAATTTTAAAAAATTTTTAGACTACAACTTTGAAACATTGAATTGCAAAAGAAACAATTCTAGAAAATCGCAATGTGATATATCCATATTGCTTAGTACTGACTGTGCTTGTATAGATTCATTTGATCTTCATAAATACTTAATGAATGTAAATGAAAAATTAATATCATTTTTTAAAAATAAAGAGAAGGAACTAGAAATACTAATTAATAATTTGAACCAACAATCTGCTTTACAGAATTTTGAAGAAGCTCAAAAATTAAAAAATTTTAAGATAATATTTGAGAATTATATTGAGTTTGAGAATTTTATTTCAAACATATTAAATCTAGATACTGAAATTATCAATTTGTTAAAGGATTCAAACATAGAAATATCTCAAGATAAAATTAATCTGAAATTAGACCTTTTAGATGAAAATGATATATTTTTAAAATTTGATGATAAAAATTATACAGAAATTAACTATTTCAATGAACTTCAATTAATTTTACGTTTTATTAGAAATAAAGAACCTTATACAATAAGTAAATGAGTTTAATTTTCAAATCAAATAATTTATCACTTGGATACGGGAATCAACTTGTAATAAATAATAAAGATATTTCTTTAGAGCTTTCAAAAAATTATGAAATTATTGGTAAAAATGGTTCAGGTAAAACAACACTGATTATGTGTATCAGCAATAACTTTATAGGCAATACTTTCAAATCAGATATTGAAAGAGGAAACAATTCAATAATCGAAATTGGATCGACGCCTTCTTTAATATCAAAAATGTCCTTAATTGAGAATATAAATTATTTTCTTCATAATGAAAATTTGGTTAAAGAAAATGTAATAGAAATATTAAATAAGTACGAGCTATACAACTTTAAAGATGACTTAATTGAAGACTTCTCAAGTGGTATGGTCAAGAGAAGTGAAATTGCTATTGCAGATATTAAAAATCCTGATGTACTTTGCGTTGATGAACCAGTAGTTTACCTCGATGAAAATGGGGTAAAACTTTTATTTGATTTATTTAGCAAAAGAGAATCTGTGGGAAAAACTACAATTTTATCTAGTCAGGAAAGCATCAATGCTCTTAAAGATGTTGAAAGAACCATAAACTTAAATGATTAAAAAATTCATAATTAAAAAAGAAATAAATATGGAATTTAGAAATAACACTTCTTTATTTTTAATTACACCAACAATGTGCGTCCTAATAATTCTATTTCCTATTTTGTCAGAAAATAGATTCCGAGTGGACAGCGATATTTTTTTAATTGTTGAACTTTTATTTCTAATCATTTTTACTACTCTTTTTTCCATAAGAAATCCTCTTGATGAACAAAAATTAGTTAAAGAATTAAATTTTGGAACAATTAAAAAAGTTGATTATTTTTACAGTAAAACAGTTTCAGAAGTTGGAATATTTTATCCCCAGATTATTCTTCTGTTAATCCTTTTTTCTGGATTCACAAATACTTCTCTTAATTCACCTCTAATACACATTTCATTAGCTGTATTATTTTTTTGTTTGAACACAATTATGATAAATCTATTTTTTCAGGTATTTACTAGTTTCAGTAATAGATTCGTACAATTTACACTAATTGTTCCAATTTATATCGGTTTCGCAATTTTGATTGCACCACTTTGGTTAGGTGTAAATCAAGATATCAGTAACATTTACTTAGTGATGTATTTAGGTATTACTTTGGTAGTTTATGCATTTACTAACTTTTATTTAAGGAGTGCAAAATGATGTTGTACGGACCATTAGTTGTATGGCTTGGATTGTCTTTTTTTGGACCTTACGATGTAACTCAAGGTATATACTCAAAACTTTTGTATATTCATGTGCCTACTGTCTGGGTTGCCTATCTTGGATATACTCTAACTTTTGTATACTCCGTTCTATATTTTTTTACTAAAAAACATAAATTCGATTCATTAGCAGTATCAAATGCAAAGTCTGGAGTTGTGTTTACTGTTATTACCCTACTAGCAGGTTCATATTGGGGTAAGCAGACCTGGGGAACTTGGTGGGTTTGGGGTGATGCAAGACTTAACTTAACAGCTATTCTTTTACTTGTTTACTTAGGATACATTGCATCCAGACAATTTAATAAAGATTTAGGAAAGACTGCAAGAAATTCATCCTTTATTGGGATCTTTGGCGTGATTCAAATTCCTATATTGCACTTTAGTGTAATTTGGTGGAGATCAGTTCATCAACAAGCAAGTATCTTGAGTCAGGAAACTGTAGCATCAGGCGATGCACCTATGTCAACTGATATCCTCCTAACTTTATTGCTAAGTGTCTTATTAGTGACACTTGTTCATGTATTTCTTGCCAAAAAATTTAGAAATTCTAATGATATATTATGGGACGATTATTTAAATCCTAAATCAAGAGCTAAAATCTAAGTAGAGTGAAGAAAAATTTTATTGTTGTCCTTTTGGGCATTGGACTAATTATTTATGCAAGTACCATCATTGCCTCTAGGAATACGATTTATTATTATACGACATCAGAAACAACTAATATAGAAATTTCAAAAAATGAAAGAATTAAATTAGGTGGTTTTGTTGTAGAAAATTCAATATCTAAAGATGCTGGATTTACAATTTTTACGATCACTGATGGAAATAAAGATATTGAAATAGTATTTGATGGTTTTATACCAGACCTATTTCAAGAAAACATGGGTGTAATTCTCGATGGTGTATTTGAAGATGATGCTTTTTTTGCAGATGATATGTTAGTAAAACATGACAATGAATATGTTTCTAGTGATGGCGAAACATATAACGTTGAAAACTACTCAGAATGATTTATAACACTGGTATTATTTTCAGCTGGATAAGTTTTGCTTTGCTAATATTTTTATTTTTTAAGAATAAAGATATCTATACAGAAATACTTGTCAGAGTGAATTTATTTATTCAAATCTTCTTATTTTGCCTTCTTGAAATCGGTCTTTTCTTGAATGATTTTTCTGTATCTTATATTGCTAATTATTCAGCTAAATCTACTCCCCCTCTTTATAAGTTTGCATCCCTTTGGGGATCATTAGATGGGTCTATATTGTTGTGGAATCTTTGCTTAAGTTTGTTTATGTATATTTATTTAAAACTTTATAAAGATAACTCTTCAGATCTAGATATTAAAATTTTTTCTCTTATTATGATATTTTTTGTAGGATACACAGTTTTTAGTTCATCTCCATTTGCTGGTTGCATAGAACTTGCAGTTGTGGGCTGTAGTAACTCAACAATTCTACCTTTTCAAGAATTAGTAATAAGCAATATTGGACGTGGGCCTAATCCTCTACTTCAAAACCACCCTCTTATGGCTATACACCCGCCTATGCTGTACGTGGGATATGTTGGTATGACAATGCCATTTGTTGCAGCAACAAGTAGGCTATATTCAAAAAGTGATGACACTAATGCATGGGTTGAGGTTGCCGAAAAAACAACATACATACCATGGTTGTTTTTAACAATTGGGATTACCCTAGGTGCGGCTTGGTCATATGAGGTATTAGGCTGGGGCGGTTATTGGGCTTGGGATCCAGTTGAAAATGTATCATTTATTCCCTGGCTACTTGCTACAGCTTTTCTTCATTCAGCAAAGATACAGAAATCTCAAAACACATTATTAAATTGGAATTATATTCTTGTCGGGCTAATGTTTTTATCAACAATATTTGGCACATTTGTTACTCGTTCTGGTGTGCTCATATCAGTTCATGCATTTTCTAATGGAAATATTGGCACCTATTTGTTATTTGGAATGTTGTTTTTTGGTTTCATTTTTATTTTTATAGGATCAAAAAATATTGAATATTTTTCTAAATCTAAAAAGATTGAGAACTGGTTTGGAAAATCAGGTTTCTTTGTATACAACAATATATTTCTATTTTCATCTGCCCTTGTTGTCTTTATAGGCACTATATTTCCGTTAATATATGAAACTTTGTACAGCAGACAGATCACTATTGGAAGATCTTATTACGATATTTTAGTAGGTCCTCTTTTGTTGATTTTATTAGGACTAATGATCTTTTCAGTAAAACTTCCAATAAAAAATATAAATATTGAAAAATGGGTTGAAGAAAATAATATTTTAATAAACAGCTCGTTGATTTTAAGTATTTTCATACTGTTTTACTTGAATAATTCATACATTTTAATCTTTACGGTTATTATTTCTGTTTTGCTGATTGTTATTACTTTTAACAATTTTTATAAAAACTTTAGAAATAAAAAAACAAATACTTCTTATTGGACTGGTCAAATTGCACATTTAGGAATTGGAATTTTTGCTTTAGGAATAATTTTTAATGTAAGTCAAAGTTACTCTACAGAAAAAGAAATTAACTCATTTGAAGAATTCAGTTTCAACAATCAAACTTTCTTTGTTTATGATTCAATCGAAGAAAGTTTACCTGAAAAGAATATAATTAAACTACCCATATCAAACGGAAGTAATACAAAGTTTACATCACTAAATATATTCAAAAATTCTTCTCAACAAGCAATAAGTTCTCCAGCAGTATTTAGAACTTTTTTAAATGATATTTATATAACTGTAAAATTCATTGATGAGAACAGTTATAAGCTTATCGTTAGAAACAATTATGGAATTTTTATCATGTGGATTGGATTATTTATATCAAGTATTTCATTTTTACCTAGATTGAGAAAATATGAAAAATAAATATTTAACTATTTTTCTACTAGTTCTGTTAATGATTTTACCAAGTATTTTTCCCGATAATGAATCTAGATATGAAGAATGGAGTAAATCGTTATTGTGCCCTGTATGTCAAGGCGAGACTATTTATGACTCACCATCAGAATATGCAGATGATATGGGTGCTATTCTTTTAGAGCAAATAAACAACGGCATGACAGATGATGAAATATACTCTTTTTGGGTCTCAAGATATGGGGAAAGAATAATCACAAATCCTATAAATCAAAACTTAGAAATACTAATAATCCCATTAGTTTTAATATCAATTTTTATTTTGTTATTTGTAAGGAAATTATATGCTAAAAAATAAATGGCTTTATGCAGGAATGTTTTTATTTCTTTTTCCTATGTTCCTATTCTTAAATTTAAATGAGAATACATCAAATAATGAAAATACTTCAACTAACTTAGAAGATGTATCAAATGCTGAAATGGAAAAAGTTATAGAGCTAAATCCAAATATTTTTCCTATGCGAATAGCTCTTGCAAATAGATATTTTGAAGAATTTAACTATTCAAGTGCTCTACCCCACTTCATGTATGTCGCACAAAATTCAGAAGATCTAGAACTAAAAAGTCTTGCATTATCTCAGATAGGATGGATGGTACATGACTCAGGTGACACTGCAACGTCTTTAAATTATATTGAAGAAGCATTAACGATATCTCCAGACTCACTTCTAGCAAAGACGTATTTTGGAATTATCCTTATTCAACAAGAAGAGACTAGAAATGAGGGATATGACATATTAAGTCTTCTAAGGACTAATCCTATTTTATCAGGTGACGATCTAGAAATAATCGAGGAAATATTGTCAATTTATGAAAATTAAACTGCTTATATTCGTCTTATTAATTTCTTTTTGTAGTTCAAATGCTACTGATGATGGTATCTTTATAAATTCATCAGATTTAAATAACTTAAAAACTTTAGATACAGGCGAAAATATTGATATATCTGATAAAGAGCTTATGATTATCAACTACTGGGCTTCATGGTGTTTGGAATGTATCGAAGAACACCCCTACCTTATCGAATTATCAAAAACTAAAGGATTCGAAGATTCTGTGTATATGCTTTCTTTTCAAGACAGTAGGGACAACGCACTGAAATTCATTTCAGAATATGGAGCTGGTAATATAAATTACCTGGTCGACCAAAAAAGTAAAATAGCAATTTATTCTGGAGTATTTGGGGTTCCAGAAACACATATCTTGAAGAATGGTGAAGTGATCAAAAAGTACATTGGTCCAATATCAATAAATGATTTTCAAGAAATTATTAATAACTATTCACATCTAACCAATTAAGAATTACTATAAATTAAGTGAGATGGATAATCGCGATTTATCGAGGAAAGTCCGGACTCCGTAGAGCAATAGAGCTGGGTAACTCCCAGGCAAGTAATTGACGGAAAGTGCAGCAGAAAACAAACCGCTTATCTTAGATAAGCAAGGGTGAAAAGGTGGTGTAAGAGACCACCAGTTGTTTAAGTGATTAAACAAGCTTGTAAACCCCTCTAGGAGCAATACTAAGAAGCAATTAGCCGGCTCGGCAAACAATTGCGGGTAAGTAGCTAGATATATTTGGTAACAAATATACAAGATGGATGATTATCGTATGTGCAACATATACAGAATCCGGCTTATAATCTCACAAAATCACGAGTGCCCCTCAGGGGGCACTCACCTAAAAATAGTGTTTCGCTAATATATGTAAATGACAAAATTTTCTTATTTTCTGGGATCTGAACAGTGGCAACCTGAAGATTTATTAAAGCATGCAGAAATAGCAAGAGAAGCTGGTTTTGATATGTTAACTATTTCGGAACATTTTCACCCATGGGTAGACGACCATTCTGCATCAAATTTTACCTGGACGACTCTAGGTGCGCTTGCGAATAAAATTCCAGAAATGGACCTGGGTACTGGTGTAACAACACCTTTATGGAGAATTCATCCAGGTGTTATTGCACAGGCAGCTGCAACAGTTGATAGACTTTCACCTTCAACTTTTCATCTTGGTGTTGGAACTGGTGAAAATATAAATGAAGGTCCTTTAGGGTATGATTTTCCTAAATATGAAGAAAGAAAAAATAGACTTATAGAGGCACTTACTATTATTCGAAGATTGCTTAGTGGAGAAAAATTAGACTTTAATGGTGAATATTACACGACAGAAAAAGCAAAATTATATTCACCTCCTAATCAAAATATTCCAATTTGGTTAGCTGCGGGTGGGCCTAAATCTTCACAAGTAGCAGCGGAGTATGCAGATGGGCTAATGATTAGTGTCAAAGACCCTAAAGATTCCTATGAAAGAGTTATCGACCCAGCAAAACAAAGAAGTAGTGAATTAAATAAGGAAAATTTATCTATTCACACATATAGATGGACTATGTTTGCTGAAAACGATGAAGATGCATGGACTGCCCTTAGGTCATGGAGAGGTCTTAGAGCTCCAAGCAGGCTTCAGCAATTAGATCCTGAAGCGCTAAGAATTGAAGCTGATAGCTTCCCTAAGGAAGAAATCATGGCTAAATTTTCAAAAGCATCGACTATTGATGATCTAGTTGAAATTTATAGTCCTTTAGTTAACGAATTTGATTCAGATATAGTTACTATTCAAATATCTTCTATTAACCAAGAAGAAACAATAAAATTACTCGGTAAAGAACTTTTGCCCAAATTGCGAAAATAAGTGATTATATATTTCATAATTGGTTCCATTGGTGGACTGCTTTCGGGAATATTAGGCATAGGTGGAGGGGTTGTCTTTGTTCCTCTTTTAACGTATTTAACTAAATCTGATTTCAAAATTAATACAGGTGTGTCATCCCTAGCTGTAGTCTTTGTTGCATCTGGAAGCAGTATTACTTATGTTCTCAACGATTTTTCAGATGGTTCAAATTTGTTATTTGAAATTTTGATAATTGTTTTTGGAGGGATATTTGGAAGTTACATTGGAAGCAAATTAACTGAAAGTATTAATACTGCACTACTGAAAAAATTATTTGCAATTCTATTAATAGCTTCTGCATATAGGATCATTTTTTCAACATCTGTCTCATCTGCTTTTCAAGACAACTTAGTTCTTTATTTCTTAATCGGCCTTGTGTCAGGAATAGGTTCTGGTCTTCTGGGTATTGGTGGAGGGATTATTAGAATTCCTATGCTGATATTTTTTGGTGGTTTTGAACAAATTATTGCCCAAGGGATTTCATTACTTACAACAATACCTACTGCGCTAACTGCGGCTGCAACTAAAATTAGAAAAGATACTGAACTACTAAAGATTGGTTTAATTGTTGGAGTATTTGGAGTTTTAGGTTCAATTGTTGGTGGAACCTTAGCATTTAATGTAATACCAAGAGATTTATTGAACATTGGTTTTGGAATATTTTTAACATTAGTTTCTATAAATATGTTTATTTCGAGTAAGTAAATTTACCAGTTCTAATAAAGTTTTTCAACGAAGCAAAATTTCTAATTTTAAAAAATAGATAAAATAAACCCAAAACACCCAGTAAAAATTGTATGTTATTTGCTAATGCAAAATTATCATCTGATTGTTCAAAAAGTGGATAAAGGATCACTTGTTGATTTAACCAAGTAAAACTGAGAACTAAATAAAAGAATGAGCCAATTGAAAATAATAAAGCATTAGACCGAAATAGTGTTCCTCTTTTTGTAATAACCATAACTAAAAAAAATAAAATAATAGTAAAAAAAATACTATGACCAATAAATTTACTTTGTTGAGTAACGCCGAGAAAGTAAAGCAAAAAATCCAAAAAAACTGGAAACAAACTACCTAAAATTACAAATCTTAGATCAGCATTTTTGTCCTTAAAAATATAAAGGAAAAGAAGTATAGAAAAACTGGTAGTCCACAATATAATCATGAATCCAACGCAATATTTGCGAGCTCATCAGCACGCTTATTTTTCTCCCTACGTACATGAATAATCTCGAGACTATTAATCTGACTCATTAAATCCTTGCATTGTGCATTTAGTTCTTTTAAGTTTTCAGATCTTACCTTAAATTTTTCATTGACTTGTTGAACTACAAGCAAAGAATCTAGAAATATACATGCATCTGTAATTTTATTTTCTACACAATATATTAAAGCTGATCTTAAGCTTTTATATTCTGCAACATTGTTTGTAGCTATACCAATTTTTTTAGCAATAAATTCAATTTCATTACCTTCTTTTGTGACTGAAACTCCAATCGATGCTTCACCAGGATTAGAACGCGACGCACCGTCACAATATATTTTGTACATTAAATTACTACTCCCATACAATATGGGCATTGCTGAAAACTAGAATTAGTAATTTCATACATTTCATTTGAGGTAAGCTCTACTCCACAGCAACCACATTGGTTTTCACGTTTATAAGCTGCTATTACTTCTACACCTTTAGATTTTAAATCATCATATAGATCTATGATTTCTTTTGGAAAACTTGTCAAAAGTAACTTTTTTTCATTTTCAAACTTTCCAATACCTAAATCAATGTCTTTCCATTCAGCTTGAAGAGTTTTAGATAAATTAATTAAATTAGGTTTTAATTCTTCTAATGATTGATTTGTTTTATTTATGCTGCTTAATTCTTCTTCATTTTCATCATTAAGTTCAATTAAAGATTTTTCATAATCTAATAAGTTTTTTTCAAAATTTTGTTTTTGTAGATTATAATTTTGCAACTCAGATGCATCTAAGTTAGAACCCAATTTTTCGTTTATTGTATCAATTTTAAGTTTCGATTCTATGATATTTTTTTCAATATGATCTTTAGCATCAAAATACAGTTGTAAATCCTGTTCATAATTTTGTTTGTTTTTTTGAAGTTTTTTGAAGTCTAACTCAAGTGATTTAAGTTTTACAACTGTATCGCCTTCTGATTTCTGGGATATTAATTTAAATATCTCATTATCTAGTTCTTGTAACTCAATCAAGTTACTGAGGAGAAAAGGTTCATTCATAAAATTCTCTATATATGTACTCTAATTCTTTGCTTAAAGCATTATTTAATTTATTAACAAACCTTTTCATTCCAGGTATTTCGCTTGAAATATGACCTATTTGAAGCAAGCCAACACTTGCATCATCTGCTTTTAATAAATACCTGTGAGAAATATCACCTGTCACATAAATATCAACGTCTTCAATAATCTCATCAATGAATTGTGTCCCTGAACCCGGTAAAATCGCTATCCTTTTTACTTCTTTTATTTTATGAAAGAATTCATTAGTTCTTATTGATTTTGTATTTAATTTACTCTCAACTAACTCATTAAATTTAGAAACTAAAATACTTTCAATATCCCCTATTCTTCCTGCTCCATATGTATCATTTGTCATTGCAAATAATTTTATATCTTTTAAATTAAACAGCTCTGCCAAAGTATCTGCATTTCCCCCTTCACAAACATCTTGAGCAGTGTGTAGTGTAATTACATTCATTGAATTATCAATGAATTCTAAAGTTGTAGGTTCTGGATGAAAGCTTTCAGTATTATCATCTCCTAAAACTTTATTGAAAGAAGGTGGATGATAAGTGATTACAGTATTGATATTTAAATCTAGACAATAATCCAAAAGTTGTTTGTCTAATTCATGAGCAACTATTATTCCATCTACCTCATTTTCTTCAGAACCAATAGTTATTCCTACTAAATCATCCTCAAAAGCATCTTTTAGAGGCACTATGCCATCAACAATTTTAAGAAGTTCAGAAACCTTCACTTAAATAATACTAATAAATTAATTTATAAAGATTTAGCAGTTTTTTTATTATGATAGTTTGCCCAAAAGACTAAGAGTGTTGGGAGTATTAATATTGATGCAACCAACGCAAAACCTAAAGCAACAACAACTACTTGACCCATTTGTTGAAATGGTTTTAATGATGAGGTCATTAAAATACCAAAACCAGCCATAGTAGTAAATGCTGACCCAAATAATGATCCACCTGTAGTTTTTAATGTAGTTCTGACTGCATCGACAGGACTGTCGGCAACTAGTAATGTTTCTCTAAATCTGTTTGTTACGTGGATAACAAAAGGAACACCAATTCCAATAGCTAAACCTGACAAGGTTGAAGTAACAGGATTTAATGGAATATCTAAAAAGTACATTCCAAGATAGGTTCCCATTACTATGGCAACAACAGGCAATATAGTGATTACTCCTAAGAACGGTTTTCTAATGTCAATCATATAATAAAGAACTAAAAATATCATAGAAGCAAGAATTGCAAAAATTAGAGATTGAAATTGTGATTCAGAAATTAAGTCACTTACACTTTGAGTTACAATTGCATCATTTGTTGCAGCAATAGAAACTCCTAAAGTAGACATTGGTTGAAATGCTTCATAAATATCATCTCTTAATTGAGCAGCCCCCAAGGAACCAGCAGAAGTTGTAATTCTTACTTGTTGAGCTGTTACTTTATTATTTTCGTTAAAGTATAAATTTGCTAAGAATGACTCTGGGTCTGATTCTACTAGGTACTCATAAAGTCCTTGTACATTTCCAGTATCTTTTACTTTTAATGCATCAATACCTTGAGCTCCTGACATAAGGTCTATACCATAAGAACCTAAGGTACCTATTAACTCCATATCAGGCATAGCAGGTGGTGCGCCAGGTGCTGCACCTTGTGGAACCATTAGTTGGCCAACTGTCCCAATTACAGACTCAGCAGCTACATTTCCCGCATAAACAACTATATTTTCTTTTTCAGCTAAATTATTAATTGATTCTATTAAAGCATTGTGGACCTCAGGTGTTGCTAGATCATCACCTTCAATGAGAACACTAGTGGTTTCGCCAAATCCACCACCAAATTCTTCAGTTAATAAGCCTAGCGTTTGAACAACTGGGTCATCTTCTGGTAAGAAATCTGTAAATTCAAATATTGTTTCTAAGTTTGTAAAGCTAAAGTATCCATACCCTGATATTGAAAATAGTAAAATAAGTGCAACTACTTTTAATTTTTTTGGAATTATTCCACTAGAAGCAGCAACTTTATTAAGTACGCTTTCACCAGATGATGAGAATGCATCATTATTTATTTTGTTTTTATTTTCAGCCCTTTTATCTAAAAGTGTTCTTATAGCTGGCACAAAAGTCATAACCAAGAAAAACGCAAAGAATATTCCAGTAGATACAAGAATGCCAAAATCTTTTAATTCAGGTAATGGAGAAACTATGTTTGTTAAAAACCCAACAATAGTTGCTAAAGTTGCCAAAGTTAATGCAACACCTACAGATTTAAGTGTTGACGTTGTTGAACCTGCAATAGTATTTCCTGATCCTATTTCTTCTCTATATCTTGAGGTAAAGTGAATAGCGTAATCTACTCCGAGACCAATTAATATTATTGGGGCAATTTGCGATACTTGATTTGGAGCGCCAATAATGTCAAGATATCCTGGTCCTAAAATAGTACCAGCACCTTGCATCCAGCCAATTGAAAGTAAAATTGCGCCTAAACTTAAAAACAAATCACTAAATGTTCTTCTGCCGGATTTTAAGATATTAAAACCTTTTCTGGGTCTAATAAAGAAGATATAGGCCAAAACAACAAGAATAATTAAAAATGCTTGCCCAAAAAGTATTCCAATTTCTTCAAGAAAGTCATCACCTTCATTGCCAAGTAGTAGTCCGAATGAAAATCCTGAAACCTTAATACCTCCAATTGATATTTCATTTAAAGAATCTGCAAGAGCAACTTCCATACGAGGTTGTTCAATAAATGCTCCATCGGAGCCACCAAAGTCTTGGACTATTAATGAGCTATCTATTGTAACTATTGCTAAACCTGCAGAAGCTGTTGTTAAATCTTCGTTATAGGTAGAAGATAATAGCGCTGATGCAAAAGCTTTAAATTCTGCCGGCATTTGACTATTTGCTTGGTTGTATAACTGCTTAAATTGTTCATCTGACATTGCTGCAACATTTATTGCTGGGCTGAATGCTTTTGCAAAGTCTACTGGAGCAAAAAATCCCTGTACTGCCCCACCTTGATCTTTGACCAAATAAGGATAAATTTCACTTTCCGAAACAGCTTTATTTATTTCTTGCCATGCTAGATATCCATCAACAGTAAGAACGTCCTCTCCAGAAATTATAATTTGAAATACAGATTGTGAACCTGAAGTTTGAAAATACTCACCAAGTTTTGAAGATGCTTGAATTTCTGGTGTATCTAATTCCCCACCGAAACTAGTGCTTAATTCTTCTGCTTGACCGGCCATAAATCCAAAAAATCCAGTTAGTAGCAGTACAACCAAAATGGTTATCACAGGTCTTTTAGTAGCCGCACTCGAAAAAAAGTTTGTTAAAAGTTTCATAGAGATTTAGATTAACGCTCTAAATAAAATAAACGTATTTTTAGATGTTAAATAATATGTAAATTTCTAAAAAAATTAATATAAGAAAGTATGTTATTTACATTGTTAGCAACAGCTTTATTAAATATTTTTGTCACTTCAGATATTAATCATGATTCGCCCACTGTCTATTCAAAAAACAAAATTAACAATTATGATGTAATCACAATATCTCAATCTGGAAGTCTTTTTTACAGTGTGACTAATGAAATTATTGATAGTGTCAATAAACTAAACTCAAATGTCACTTTTATAGGTCGGGCTAATGTCGGCGTAGAGTCTGTTGTTACTTTAAACAATGATGTTAAATTGTCTACATTAGAAAACTACCTTTATAACATTTCTTTGAAAACAATTGAATCTTCGACCGTAGATTATTTTTATAATGATGAAGTATCTAAAGTAATCAAAAATAACCAGCTTGTAGTTTCCAGCCTGACTGCTGAAAGATACAACCTTTCAATTAATGACAAGATAAATTTGATTGGTATGAATAATGAACCTCTTGAAATAACAGTAGGAATGATCCTAAAGGATTCCGAATTAGGGTGGTTTGAAGGTGTAGTAAATAAAGAGATAGGTTATAAACTGGGTATCTACCGAAATATTCAAGCAATAATATGGGATAAAGAAATTAATGAAAATCATTTTGTTGAGCTGTATAAAAATATCAAATACGAAAAAGTGAAATATACATTTAGAGAAAGTAACCCAAATAAAAATTGGGTACTACCTACTGCATTAGTCAAAGAAATGTTTGGTGATTTTCAAATAAAAGAAAGAGACGGTACTTGGATAACTACTGAGCCGTCTTGGAGAGAAGAAAATATACAGGCGAAGAAAGTCCCTATTCTTGGTACGACTAGATGTCATAGGTTAATGTGGGAACCTCTAGAAGGTGCATTGAACCAAATATTACAAGAAGGATTAGCTGATACATTATCAATAAAAGATTTTAAAAAATCAGGCGGTTGTTATGCGCCAAGACGTATAAACCGATTCGATGCTGGCGGCAGTATTTCTAGGCATGCTTGGGGAATAGCTATAGATATAAATACTAAATCTAGTTATCACCCAAGGGTTGTTGAAATTTTTAACTCTTGGGGATTTGCTTGGGGCGGTACATGGACATCTCCTGATGAAATGCATTTCGAATTGAGAGATTTATCAGCCAGTATTTCTAAGGCCAGCAGCTAATCCATTTATAGATAATAACAAAGAGTTTTTTTCTATTGGGTCCAACTCATTACTTTTCATTTTTTGCATAAGTGTTATTTGGATAATTGAAAGTGGATCTAAATATGAGTTTCTTATTCTAAGTGTATTTTTTAAAATTTTATTATCATCTAACAATTCATCAATATTTTTAATTTTCAATATAGAAACTAAAGCTAATTTTGACTCTTTGTGGATGTCATCATAAATATCTAACATACTTTCATTGAGTAAGCCATCAACATAAAGTTTTGCTATCTTTAAATCTGATTTTGCAAGTGTCATTTCTATATTGCTAATTAAATTTTGCATGAAATCTGAATTCTTATATATTTTCCTAATATGATTGATTCCATATTTTTTAATCATACTATCTAACGCAGTGCCTGCCCCAAACCAACCTGTCAAAGTGTTGCGTGTTTGAGCCCACCCAAAAACCCATGGTATTGCTCTATAATTTTGTATATTTTTTGCATTTTTTGCTCTCTTAGTTGGCCTTGATCCAATATTTAATACAGAAAGTAATTTAACAGGAGTTCCTACTTCAAAATAATGGATCAATTCTGGATTAGAAATAAAAGATTTATACTTTTCGATAGATTTATCTGCTAATTCTTGTAAAAATTTTTCATTCGGAATAGTTTCTTTTAATTTAGTATCTGACTCATTAATAAATGCAATTGACCCTAGTTTAATATTTTCAAAACCGAGATATGAGGTTGAGTACTTATCAGAAATTACCTCTCCTTGCTCAGTGTATCTAATTTGATTTGATATTGTACCCTTAGGTTGGGATGTAATTGAATTGTAAGTTGGTCCTCCTCCCCTGCTAATAGTTCCACCCCTGCCGTGAAAAAAAGTAACATTAATATTTTTCTTGATTCCTTCTTTAAACAAATTTATTTGAGCATTATAAACGTTCCACTGAGAAGAAATAATTCCTCCGTCTTTATTTGAATCAGAATATCCAAGCATAATTTCTTGATTACTATTTTTAATATTTTTAAGAAACGTTAAGTATTCTTTATAAGCAAATAATCTTTTGAGTATTAAATTAGCATTCTGCAAATCTTCAATTTCCTCTATTAGAGGAGTTATGGCTGGTATGTTTTCTTTTGAGATAAATTTATTACATATTTTAAAAAGATTTAGTACATCATTTTCTGATTTAGTCATTGAGAGAATAATGGAATTAAAAACATCATCACCATATATTTTTTGTAATTTTGGTATGTCTTTTAGTAATGCTTCAAAATCACTGTACTCCCTGCCTGATTTTGCATTTACCACAGAAGCATTTTGTCTAATATCTAATGACACACCATGAAACTCAAATTTTTTAACTAAATCAATAAATTGATCTAATTTGTTATATTGAATTTTTTTCCCAAATATTTCAAGAACACTACTCTGAAACAATAACATGTCATTTAAGAAGTCATCAAAATATGCATAACCCTTATTATTTTTTTGAAAATTATCTAGTCTATGAAATACCAGCGATAGGAAAATGCGAAAATGTTCATCATAATTAACTCTTTTATAATGCTTATATTCTTTCGGTAAAATCTTTTTATACTTATCAATTTTTTTAGTCAGCATTTTTGGACTCTCAACAAAGTCTGTAGAAATACTAAATTCTTCAGAAAACTTTACGATTTGCTCTTTGTACATATTTAAAATTTGATTCGAGTATATTTCTAAAGCTTGCTTAGTAATCTTTGTTGTAACATAGGGATTTCCATCTTTATCAGCTCCAACCCATGATCCAAATTTTAAGTCAAAATTTTTTGCTTTACTTGATATTTCCTCATCATCAACAATGCTTTGATACACATCTTTATATAAAATATCTAAATAGTAAATCAATGATTTTACTTCGTCTATTGGATTAGGTTTTGTAGACCTTACTTCTCTTGTGTACCAAAGTTGTGTAATTAATGAATTAATCTCATTCATGTCACTCGAGTTATTGCTTTCTATAATCTCAGCAATCTTATATATTTTTTTAAGAGTTGATTGCCTAGAGCTTTCGGTAGGATGTGCAGTAAAAACAGGCATAAAGATAAGATTTTTACCTGTTAGTTTCTTTATAGAAATTTTTGAATTATCTAAAGTGTGTTCTCTAAAAACTTGTTCAGCAATATTTGATAGATAAAAGAAAATTGTAAAAGCTTTTGCAATAATATAGATTTCATTAGGTTTAAGCGATTTCAAAGTTTTAAAAATACTATCTAAATATTTATTATTGTTTGTTTGTCGGTATTTTTTTGAATTAAGTCTGATGTCTTCAACTATTCTAAAATATTTAACACCAGCTTGATCCTTTATTACATTACCGAGCTCACTAGCGAGTAAATTTATAGTTTTTGATAGAGTATTAAAATTCGGACTATTTTTATAATCTATTGGCATTAGAAATTGTAAAGCTTCCAGTAGAGTCAAATATTAAAGATGCTACGCTATCAAAATTAATTTCTTGAAATTTGGAGTGAGGTGTATGAATTAAAATTAAGTCAAAATTAGATAAATTTTCTAAATTTTCTTCTCTAGCAATACTTCTTTTATTAAGTGTCAATTCATCAACGTGTGGATCGTAATAAGAAATATCTACACTTTTTTCTAGCAAAGATTCAATAATATCTAATGCTGGTGATTCTCTTGTGTCACCAATATCTTTTTTATAAGCTACACCAAGAATTAATATTTTAGAATTCTTTAAAAGTATTTCTTGTTTATTCATTAATTCACTAATTCTTGCAACAACATAGTTTGGCATTGAATTATTTATTTCTTGCGCTAGTTCAACAAATCTGACTGGTTGTCCAATTTGTCTTGTTTTAAAAGACAAATATTTTGGATCTATAGGAATGCAATGACCTCCTACACCTGGACCTGGTCTAAATGATTGGAATCCAAAGGGTTTGGTTTTAGCAGCTTCAACTACTTCCCAAATATCTATATCAAGCATGTTTGATAGAATTGCTAGCTCATTTACCATAGCAATATTTACTTGCCTATAAGTATTTTCGATAAGCTTCACCATTTCAGCTTCTCTTGTACCAGATACTTCTACAACTTCATCTATTATTAATTTATAAAATTCTGATATTTTTTCGAGCGATTTTTTGTTTATGCCACTTACTATTTTAGGAGTGTTTTTAAAAGTCCATTTTTCATTTCCTGGATCAATTCGTTCAGGTGAATATCCTAACAAAAAGTCTTCACCCGCAATTAGCTTAGAACTTTTCTCAAGTATTGGCTTTACTATTTCTAAGGTAGTTCCTGGATAAGTTGTAGATTCAAGTATGACTACATGACCTTTTTGCAAATTTTCTGCAATACTTTTTGTAGCAGCCTCAACAAAACTAAGGTCGGGTTGATAATCTGTAAGTGGAGTTGGAACACTGATTACTATATATTCACTCTCACCAAGGATTTCCGAATCAGAGGTAAAAATTAGATCTTTTTCAAGAGAATTACTAATTTGATTATTTGATATATCTTCTACATGGGATGTTGAATTATTTAGATTTGTTACTAGTGATTCATTAATATCATATCCAACAACTTTTAGTTTGCTGTTAGCTGCCTCAATAGCTAATGGTAAGCCAACATAGCCTAATCCTATTACTGCAAGATCATATTTAAATTTACTCATAACTAATCAAATAAAATTTCATAGATTCTATCTGAGGTTTCACCGTCCCAATATTTAATATTTGTCTCATATGAAATTTTACTGTCTAAAACATTATTTATTTCATTAATTATATTTTCCTTCTCGAGTCCTATTACCTTATTAGTGCCTTCAGTGACTGTAATAGGCCTCTCAGTCTCTTCTCTTAAAGTAAGGCAGCTGATACCTAAATAAGTAGTTTCTTCCTGTATACCACCAGAATCAGTAAGGACTAGCTTGCTTCCGTAAACAAGAGACATGAAGTCAATATATGACAAAGGATCAATAAGATTGATACTGGAATGGGATATATTTTTTTCGTTAATAAAATTTTTTAGCCTGGGATGAGCTGGGAGGATAATTTGATAATCTTTGGTAAATTTTTCTACCGCTTCAAAAATATTATTTAATATAGTATCTGACAGATTTGAAGGCCTGTGAAGAGTCATTACAAAATACGGTTTGATAATTTTTAAATCTGATTTTAGATTTGATAAATTATCAATAATTTTTGACTTGTTTTCAGATAAAGTATCAATCATTATATTCCCAACATTATGAATTTTATGTTCAGGAACTCTTTCATCTAGTAGATTATCTAAGGCATCTTCGGATGGAACTAAAAGTAAGTCACTAATTGCGTCAACCATTATTCTGTTTCGCTCTTCAGGCATTGTAAGATTCTTTGACCTCAAGCCTGATTCAACATGAAAAAGGTAAATATTAGACTCTTTTGCAGCTATTGACGCTGCAAGTGTAGAAGTTACATCTCCAAAGACACCAATTTTCTCAATTTTGTTATTAATAAAAATATTTATTAATTCTTTAACGATGAATTGAAACTGATTACTTTGGGAATCAGTGGGAGCATTCAAGTTCAAATCTGCATCTCTCATGTTTAAGTCTGTAAAGATGTTGTTAGACATAGTTTTATCAAAATGTTGACCCGTATGAATAAATAAAACTTTTTTATTTTTATTCTCTAACTTTTTTAAAAGCGGTGCGGCCTTTACAAAATTTGGCCTTGTTCCAACTACAAGAGCAATGTCATATTCTTTAATCACTACTTTATGATTTTAGTGATTAAATAGTTATTAATGTACAACTATCATTGAATTGGTGAAAAAAAAGATTGTATTAAATGCATGTGGAGTTAAATCTTTAGGTGGAGTTAAGCTATTTGTTGAAGCATTTGAGTACTTCTCAACTTTAAATGAAGATATTATTGTTTTATATTCTGAAAATGAATTTTTCGGAGATTTAAAAAATCAAACTTATGAAAACAGTAACGTAAAATTTATACAACTTACAAAAAAGAGATATCTTCATCCTTATTTAAATTTCTTGATCGGAAAAAAGTTAATGGAAGAAATTAATAGCAGTAGTGCAATTATTCATTTCGGAAATTTTGGATTTGATACTCAAGTGAAATCATTTATTTTTATACAAAATATACTTCCCTTAATTTCAAGAAATTTAAAAAATAGATTATTACTTTTTTTTATTAACAAAAGCTTTGAGAAGGCTGAACACATAGTTGTTCAGTTAAGCCATACAAGAGGATTAATCAACGATAAATATAAAAAAAAGATTCTACAAATAGGTGAAATCAAACAAACAAAAGTAAAAGCTATACAAAAAAATAACAACATCGTATGTTTTGGTAGCAATATTCCAAATAAAAATTTTAAATTTATGCTAGATGTTTTAACCTCGTTACCAAATAAACAAAAAGTAACAATTATCAATCCTCCAACTAAATTAAATGAATTTAATTGTGTATTTACAGAGACACATGAGCAAACATTAAGCGTAATGTCTCTTAATGAAATATATTTTCATGCAAGTGAGTTTGAAACAGTCGGGCTTCCACTTTATGAGGCTCAAGAACTTGGATTAAAAGTTGTAGCTCCAATTAAACCTTACTCTCAGAATTTTTTAACAAATAATGTCTATCTATACCATTATAAAAATATCGATGATGCACTAAATAAAATTAATGAAGCAGGTATTTCGGAGAACGATTACTTATTAGCAAACTCTTATACGGAAAACTGGAAACAAGTTCTAGATAAAATCTAGTTGATTTACTAATGTTTTCGGAGAGTATTCCTCAAGGAATTCCTCACTTGAGAATTTATCAATATTTTTAGTTAAATTATTAAGTTTTTCAATAAATTGGTCTTTATCTGAGCTTTTAGAAATAACTATCAAATTAGAATACCTTTTTGAAATTTCAATTACTGGATCATTTTCTATTTCTGCAAAATGAATTACAGGTTTACCGGTTGATATATATTCAATAACCTTACTTGGTAATTGAGAAGGGTTTTTATTTCCTATAGACAAAAGACAATGAATTGAGTCAGACATAATTTTGAGAGCATCATTTCTTGAAACCATATTTAAAAATTCATGATTTTCTTTATCATCTATATGCTTGCTTATTTCAATTTTTGAATCAGGATTTGTAAACCACTTAAACTTTAAGTTATCCAAACCTTCCAGATAATTTAATACATTTTCAGAACTTCTGACTCCCTTGGTTAGAATTCCAAAATATCCAAAAATTAATGGCTTTGAAGAATAATCATAAGATAAAGTCAATTTGAAAAGTTCATTGTCAAAAGTGCTGATTGGCTTACCAACAATTAACTTTTCTTTATCTATATTGAAATAAGATGCATGAGTTTCCAGAGATTCATTATGTGTAAACATAATTTTATATGCCAAATTATAAAATTTTGATTCAAAGTATTTATTTAAAAAGAAATAGAGTATGTGATTATTTTCCTTTGCATTTTTTTTAAGTAAAAAAGGATCTCCAATATCCATAATCCATTTTTTTTTATTTTTTTTATTTAAAATATATGCTGCAACATGCGAGGAAAAAGGAAGACTAACAGAAATAATATAATCATAACTTATATTCAAATTTTTTTTATTTCTTAATATAGAAGCTAACCAAAACATTGAATAATCCGGCCAGGAAAAGGTTTTATACAAAAATCTGTAAATGAGTTTTAAACCCCTGAAGCCTAAATTTAATAATGACGAGCTATGTGACCTATTAGAACCTTTTCTTAAATTCTCTACTATCCCCTCTGGATTTTTATTACCAACATATATAATATTTTCTTTTTTTTCTTCTTGTGGCGTGCCTGTTAAAACAATAACTTCATGACCTCTGTTAATTAACTCGTCATAAATCATTTTCCACCTTGTAGTTCTTGGACTTTGGTGAGGCAAAAACTGATGGGAAACTATTAATATTTTAGACATTACTTTTCTCACTAATAAATAAACCGATAAATGTAGCAAGCCAAACACTAAGCTCTTCACCTTGAAAAAAATACATTATTAAAATCACGAAAATACTCATATTTAAATATTGATTGAAATGGATATTATTAATTGGTAAGTTTTTTAATGTTTTTATTAGCAATAGTATTAACCAAAAAAATCCAAATATTCCCGTTGAAAATAAAATGTTCAGATATAAATTATTAAATGAAACAATACTGTTTTCATACCTTTCGATTATTACCCCATTGCGAATTAAGTATCGCAAATCTGATTGAGTTTTGTTAATTGCATAATTATCTGAAAATTTAATATTTGAAATACCTAATCCTGATCCTAAGATACTTACATTATCTTCATACATATTTTCTCTAATTAAATTTAAACTATCAAATGAACTAATTCCCGAATTAATTACTGCAAATAATCTAGAAAATATACTGGTAGTAATATCTGTTGAATTTTTAGCTCTATCCTGCTCATCATCATAGTATTCACAACTACAGTAATCTGGTGTATATGGTGGACACTGATCTTCATCTAGTGGTGGAAATTTATAAGCAAAAAGGTTTGCGAACACCAAGCAAATACCTAAAACAAAAATTGGAAATAACAATCGTAAATTTAATTTTGATTTTTGAAGTAAAGACAGAATGAAAACAAGTAACACAGCGATAATAAAACTCATTACTCCAGTAAGACTCCTTGTTAAAACTAAGCAAGTTATAGGCAATACTGACAAAACATACCAATATTTTTTTTCCCTTGCATTATAAAAATATAATGGAATTGTTGGTACGATCCACACAGCTAAAAAGCTTGGTTCTCTAAAGGTTCCATAATTTCTTAAAACAGTACAAGCTTTTATAATACTTTGAAATCCAATTCCAGTTCCCATCCTGTTCCTTGACAAGTCAGGAAAATTCATTACATATGAGAAATATGAAACTAATGAAAGAACTGAAATGATGATTGATGCATAAGAAATTAATTCAATAATTTTATCTCTGTTGTTTATATTTAAAATACTATTTAAAGAATAAATAATAGAAAAAAAAGATAGAAAATTTAATAACCTTAAT